>LWDU01000572.1_pt1 | contig 10897 bp, 13 predicted proteins | sample 727161 | NCBI WGS metagenome assembly LWDU01 (sample SAMN04566230, study PRJNA314399) | hydrothermal vent metagenome | isolation source: deep sea hydrothermal plume seawater | place: Mexico: Gulf of California, Guaymas Basin | collected 2004-07-11 | reverse complement strand
GAGCACTAACGGGTACATCAATTTCAGGGTGTGCTGATTCTTTGCGTCATCGAATTTATGATATGTCTTTCAACAATACAACGGAACTGAATTCAACAATTCATTTCTGTAGATTGAACAATACTGATTTTAATTATAGTGCCAATCCCTCGTATTTGAGCCAAAGCAAAATAAGAGTAAAGAACAACCAATTGGATGCACCAGTTTCATATATGACTACTGTGGGCTTGTATTCAGCAGATAATGAATTGCTCGCAGTTGCAAAAGTCAGCGAGCCTTTGAAAAAAGATCCAACAAATGAAATGATTGTACGTGTTCGATTGGATTATTAGTTACAAACTAATTACCAATAGTAATGCCATTTTATAAATTTGAAAAAAATGAGCTGTTTTACAATCGTATAAAAACTTATCCATCTTTAAATTTTAATATTTACGATGGTGTTGTTATATACAACAACAATACTCAATATGTCGGAGATCTTAGTAGTACAAACATCCTCAATGTACCAGCGGGAAATATTAGTTTATATGAATTAAATGTCGATAGACCATCAGGCAACCTTATTTATCCCTTTATAACCAAAGAAGGAAGCCGCACCTCATTCAAAACTGTATCAACCACGAATTACAATAACGACTTTGCCTATGGCGATACTATAACTGGCAGCTATCCTTTGTCTGCTAGCTTATCCTTTGATCGTTTCGGAACAAATATCACAGGCTCATCATGTAGATATTTTCGCGATGCTCTCAAAAATTCCTTAAATTATAATTCAGTTTATAGCCCAGCTTATTTGTTCAGTTCTAGCCTAGGAAATAAAGGGACTCAAGAGTTGAAGATAATAAGTATTCCTTCTATTTTTTATGGCTCATCGATAAAGAAAGGGACTTGCTCTTTAAAATTTTATGTTTCGGGCACCCTAATTGGTGAACTTACCGATGATATAAGAAACGGAGAATTGAGGCAATCTCTTTCAAGTTCGGGCGCTGACTCTGGTAGTGTTGCAGGAGTTGTAATGTACGATGAAGGGTTTATAATTCTTACCGGAAGCTGGGATTTGGACTCTAGTCATACCGAAGACTATGGTCTAGCTGGAAACACCAATCCGCGATGGATAGATTTTGCATATACAGGCTCAGTGGACACACCATATTCTAGTTATGATCTTTCTTTTAGTGGCACCAATTATGTACCCACAATGACAATGTTCGCCCATGCACCAAAATCACAACTAAACTTCTCAAATAATCCTACATATTTAAAATTCGGACAAAGTGGTACAATTAATAGTCCAATAACTAGTTCCACTCAATACTCAGAAAATTCGAGTGTGTCTATAAAGAATATAGTAAAAACAAACTTTACTGATCCCACGGGCTCATTCAGCAAGACCACATACATTAGCAAAGTTGGAATTTATGATGAGTATAAAAATCTTATTGCAATAGCTAATCTTCCCACCCCTATTCGCAAAAGAGAAATAGACGAATTCACATTTAAACTTAAGCTCGACTTCTAGTATAATAAAATTATGATTTTGGGACTTGATATATCCACGAGCATTACGGGGTATACTGTTCTTTTGAATAACGGACAAATCGCAGAGATCGGACACTGGGATACAAGAAACAAAAACCACTTCACCGATCTCTTTTCCAAAGCCCTTTACATCAAAGATAAAATAAATAAACTAAAAGATTCTTATCCATTTGAGAATGTTTTTATTGAGCCCGCGCTTAATATGTTTATGATGGGAAAGTCATCTTCTCACACAATCGCAACTTTATCAAAGTTCAACGGTATTGTGTCTTGGCTATGTTATGAGGCATTTGATATAATCCCAGAATACATCCCTGCAATCTCCGCAAGAAAGAAATGCGGAATTACTATTAAAAGAGGAACCAAGGCAAAAGAGCAGGTTATGAATTTTCTTATTGACAACGAACCCCACTTTACTGTAGAGTATGGAAGAACAGGTAAGCCAAAGCCATATTGTTATGACCAGGCTGATTCCTTAATAATTGCGAGAGCGGGTTTTGAATGTCTGAAAGAAAAGTTAGAATAATTGAAGATTTCCTTGGATCTTATTCCAAATCAAAAGATGAGTTTCTTTTTTATTGCCCCAAGTGCAAACACCACAAACCAAAGTTTTCGATAAATTTTGACAAGAATGTTTTCAAGTGTTGGGTCTGCGACTATAACGGTCGCAGTGTTTCGCACCTTGTTTCATCTTATGGAAAACCAAAAAACNATGTCCGATCTGGAAAAGCCGGAAGAAGAAAAGATCATCGTCACGCTTCCAGAAGAATTTATTTCTTTAACCAAAAAGAAACCTACTCCGCTTTCTTTGCCAGCCAGAAATTATTTAAAGACCCGAGGTATTGACCGTGAAGATGTTCTGTGGTGGAAGATTGGTTATTGCCCAGATGGGGAGTATGCCAAAAGAGTGATCGTGCCTTCATTTGATCTTGACGGAAACATTAATTATTTTATCGCTAGAGGTTATAGTGACGACTGGATGAAATATAAAAACCCACCAGCAGAACGCGATTTCATCTTTAATGAACTGTATCTTGATTGGGATAAAGACATCACAATTGTGGAAGGTGTATTCGACGCAATAAAGGCAACCAACGCAATTCCTTTGCTTGGCTCTACACTACGAGAAAATAGCTATAGTTTTCAAAAGATTGTGGAGAACTGCGATAAGATATATATTGCCCTGGATGATGATGCCCGCGCAAAAGAGTTTAAAATAAGCAAACTATTTATGTCATATGGCGTGGATGTTTACAGGATTGATACTTCGGGGTTTGGAGACATTGGAGAGATGGATAAGGAAACATTCCAAGCTCGCAAGAAAACTTCCATTTTTGTTTCTTTAGACAACTATTTATTGGAGAAACTTTCGTTTTAATCAGAGAAACAAATGAAGCTTTTAATGGAAAACTGGCGTGAGTATTTGAACGAGGAAGCTGTCACCGACACTACGAATTTGGGTATGCTTATTAACTCAAGTAGGGACGGTAAGTATTTGTTACTCTTTGACACAGAGGAGTTTATAAATTCGATAGGAAAAAATAAATTGAAACCCAAACCTAGTGATTTCGACGAGTGGGATGAGCAAGATCAGTTTATGTTCCATCGACAAAATCGGAAAAATGATCCACTTGAAAATAAGACAGTCCAAAAAAAGATTTCTCAAAGCATTAAGGGAATCATCGATGTGGAGATATGGGCTGAACGCGGTGTGCCGTGTTTTGCGGCTGGTAAGAAAATATTTACAATCAAGAGAAGCGCGGCAAGAAATGGGTATGGTCCACTTCTGTATGATACGGCACTTCTTTATACTAAGTCAGTAGCGGGGGGATTAATGGCGGATAGGTTTGCTCTTTCAAAACCCGCTCAAAATATCTACAAACAGTGGCTTGCAAGAGGAACCGGAGCGACGGGAATAAAAATTAAAGCTAGAAAATTTGACGATATAGACGATCCACAAACAAAACCGAAAGGAGATGATTGTTATATACATCCCGAAACGGGAAAAGGAAAAGCCGCCCCCGCATCCAACTATGTTTATTCTACAAAGTCTTCAGCCACCCCAGTTCGTGTGCTACAAAAAAAAGCAAGAACTTCTATAAAAGAATTTATCAATCGCGCATATTCAGGTGGCTCCCCATATGCAACACCAGAAGAACTTGTAAACACTATAGAAGAAATGCTTTACGATGGTGGTAGTAACCTTTTTGATAAGTTATATAAAGGGTAGTGTTTTACTTCTTTAGACAACTATTTATTAGAGAAGTTATCGTTTTAATAGGAGAAACAAATGAAATTAACTAAATCAAAACTTAAACAAATTATTAAGGAAGAACTTGATACACTAATGAACGAAGAAGAAGATGTGTGTGCGAAGTTACACCGTGAATGGGATGCCCTAGAAACTGAAATGAGAAGTGACCCCAATAGCCAAGCTGGAATGGGCTTTGATGGGATCAGGAAACAAGCCAAGGAAGCGGGGTGCGCTGGTTTCGAGAAATAGAACTAAACAAAAACTTTCTTCTTGACTTAACCATATCTCCTGGTATAATGGTAAGTAATGAAGTTTGCTCACATCGCGGATACCCATATCCGCAATCTCAAATATCACACCGAATATAAGATTATATTTAATAAAATATATGAAACTCTCCGAAAAGAGAAGGTAGATTATATTATTCATTGTGGCGATATATGCCATACCAAAACACAGATCTCACCCGAGTATGTGGAAATGACTTCTGATTTTCTTTATAATTTAGCGGAAATCGCTCCCACGTATATCATCTTAGGCAATCACGACGGCAACCTAAGAAACACAAGCAGACAAGATGCAATCACTCCAATCGTAAAATCTCTCAATCATGCCAATTTACATTTATTAAAGAACTCTTGCGAAGTTGATATGGGACACGAGTTTACTTTAAATGTGTTGAGCGTGTTTGATGAGGATAATTGGAAAGAGCCGTCCAACCCTGATCAAATAAATATTGCTCTTTATCATGGTTCCATTAGTGGTTGTCAAACAGATATGGGATGGAAGATGGATTTTGGTGAGCATGACATTTCCATCTTTGACAAATTTGATTATGCGATGTTGGGTGACATTCATCTCACAAATCAAATTATGGACAAAGCCGGTCGCATTCGTTATGCTGGTAGCACTATCCAACAAAATCACGGAGAAGGAACTTGTAAAGGTTTCTTGATTTGGGACATTGACAGTAAAGAAGATTTTACTGTCAAGCCTGCCACCCTTACAAATCCAAAACCATTTATTTCATTACCGCTCACCAAGGATGGCAAGATTCCCGAGGCTTCTGTTCCTGAAGGTGCTCGTTTGCGTTTGGTGGTAGAGAATAGTATTTCTGCTATAGCTTTGAAGAAAGCTGTGGATGTTGCAAAAAAACGCCACAAGCCAGAATCAATTACGGTCGTGAATAAATCTACGTTTACCAGTGGCGTAGATATAGGGGATTCTTTTCAAAAAGAAAACCTCAGAGATCTTGTAGTTCAAGAAAAACTAATTGGCGAATATCTAGAAGACTATAAAATTGATGAAACTCTTGAAAAGAAGATCCGGGATCTAAATAAAAAATATAAACAGATTGTCGAGAACAGTGAAGAGACTTATCGTAATGTGGATTTTGAAATCTTGGAATTAGAGTGGAGCAACCTGTTTAATTATGGTGAAGGTAATCGCATAGACTTTACAAATTATAGTGGAATTACTGGGATTTATGGTCGCAACTTTTCTGGTAAGTCCAGTATCGTTGATTCGCTTTTGTATACGATCTACAACTCAATTTCAAAGAATTCGCGCAAGAACCTCAACATAATCAATAACAACAAGACCGAAGGCTTTGGTCAGGTTAAGATTAAGCGAGGTAATAAAGTATATACAATCAGGAGAGAATCCAGCAAATATCTCAAACGGCTAAAGGGGACAGAAACAGTTGAGGCTAAAACTGTTGTAGACTTTAAGTCTTGGGACATAACGACCGAAAAGGAAGAATCTTTAAATGGGCTTACTCGCTCAGACACCGACAAGAATATTATGAAATATTTTGGAAGTCTTGACGATTTCTTAATAACTTCTATGAGTTCTCAATTGGGTGCGCTAGCATTTATTAATGAAGGATCTACAAGGCGTAAAGAAATATTGGCAAAGTTTTTAGATTTAGAAATCTTTGATAAAAAGTTTAAGACAGCCAAGGAAGATGCAGCCGATATCAAGGCCGAGATTAAAGTTCTTGATGCGGTTGATTATGATGAAGATATAAGGATAGCCCATAAAGATCTTCTTGATAACGAAGCCGCGACGATGAAAAGAAAAAATAGTTGTGAGATATTAAAGAAGGAGGCTGTTGTTCTAAAGGATCAGATATCAGATCTAGAAGATAAAATTCAATCGGCTCCCACAGAAATCATTGATATTCTTAATATTCGTAATTCCATATCTCAGTCAGAGAAGAAATTGTTACTATACGAAAAAGACATAATATATAAGACTGATGAGAACATCAAAAATAAAAACAAAATCAGTAAAGCTAACGAGTTCATTAAATCGTTCGATGAAGATTTTCTATTTTCACAGAAGCGAAAATATCTAGAACTTGAAAAAGACCTAGCAGTTATTATACTAGATCTAAAAACCAGTAAAACTGAATTATCTCAATTTGAGACGCGAGCGAAGTTATTGAAAGAGGTTCCTTGTGGATCTGAATTTTCACATTGTAAGTTTATTCGTGATGCGTATGAAGCTAAAAATAAAATTCCATTAGTTCAAATTGGTCAACAAACTAAACAGGAGGAGTCCCAATCAATTCAAGTGGAAATGAATTCTTTAGAAATTGATAATGTAGAGAGCCATCTTGCCAAGTTTGAGGATCTACTGAAACTCAAAAAAGATTTAGAGAATCAGATACCTACTGATGAACTTTTGATAGAGAACCTATCTTCAAAGAAATTGATCATAGAACACGAAATAAGAGAACTCCAAGAGAAAGAAAAGTTTTATGATGATAATAAAGAGGTCATAGAAGATTTAGAAGGGATTGTTAAAGATAAGAACTTAAAGATTTCTGCGCTTAGGAAATGCGTTGTTAAGTTAGAGGAATGCGAAAGCGAATTGTTAAGTCTTTATAAGCTCCACGGGTTTAGCGAACATAGAATTCAAAATCTCGAAGTAGAAAAGACCAAGTGCGATAACCTAAAGAATGATTATGAGGCACACGATCTGTATATGCGTTGTATGCACCCAAACGGTATTGCATATAACATAATCAAAAAGAGTTTGCCGACAATCAATAATGAGATTTCCAAGATACTTGCGAATGTAGTAGATTTCCAAGTGCTCTTTGAAACGGATGATAATCGTTTAGACCTTTATATTCAACAACCAGATCGCGATCCCAGTCCACTAGAGATGGCTAGTGGTGCGGAAAAAACTGTAGCGGCGATGGCAATACGTTTAGCGTTCACAAATATTTCTTCATTACCCAAATCACAATTGTTTATTTTAGATGAGCCCGGTACTGCTTTAGATGCCGAAAGAATGGAAGGGTTTGTGCGTATCCTAGATATTACAACTTCTATTTTCAAAACTGTTATTTTAATTTCTCATCTTGATAATCTAAAAGATGCGGCGGACTCTATCATTACTATAGAAAATAAAGATGGATATGCGAATGTTGTTGCGTAGCTAACTATTTATATTTGCGTAGGAGGTACGTGAATATGAAAGATATTTTAAAAACAGTTAATGAAGGTGTTAGTGGGCTTACAGGCTTGGTAATGAATTTGCTTGCTTTGGCAATTCTTGTTGAAGTAATTTATGGAGCAGGTATTTTTGGAATGGGCGTCGTCGGCAACGTTGTCAAACTAATTGAATCAATTGGATCAAGTGGGTTTGTTGGACTATTGTCGCTTATTGTTTTGTTGAGCTTATTCAACAAAGGAAAAGAGTGAGTTCATTTATTGACAAAACATTAAAGAAAGTGGTATCGAGAAAATTTACGGTTTTCTCTTTAGCCACTCTCTTTTTATACTTAGGTCCGATCAGTGGCGATCAATGGGTTGCTATTGCGTTGGGCTACATAGGAATACAGGGCATCGCAGATATTGCGACTAACTGGAAACACGGGAACTAAAATGAAAATTACAAAACAAAAACTTAAACAAATCATCAAAGAGGAATTAGGCAAATATCGCTATGAAGATCCAACCGCTCAACTTTACGCTGATCAGACCGGACAAAAGTTGTATGTCGATTTAATTCCAGAACAAGAAGCCGCACTCCGAGCCTTAGAAGATGCAGTAAATCAATGCGTCGAAGCCGGAGTTACTGATGCTGATATAAGGGACACAATCGAGTCAAGAACGATGTCATGAAAATCACAAAATCAAAACTAAAACAGATTATCAAGGAAGAAAAAGACTGGATGCAAAAAGCCTTTGGAAAAAACAAAGGTGCCTTGCACAAAGACCTTGGTGTTCCTGAAGGCGAAGATATTTCTGTAACCAAAATGGCAAAAGGATTAAGAGCCGGTGGCAAGACAGAAGAAAGAGCAAGAGCAGCCGTCAATGCTAATCCAGATAAATATGGAAGTATCAAGGATGTGGGTGTTGATAAAAAAAATGAATCACTCCTAACAAAAGAATCGTTGCAAGAATATATTAAAGAAATCCTCGCAGAAGTAACTGCGGGCGCAGAAAAGTTTGCTGACTTTGATGAAATCGTAACTCGCTTCGGCGAAGACAGATACAACAAGGAACTAGCCGTAGAACTGGAAAATGCTATTAACACCATTATCTCTCCTGAGATGGAAAATCTAGGCTTGCAAGATAAAGCATCCAGTCGCGAGAAACAACAAGGAATAACAAACTACAGTAGCCCCTCGGGAGAGCCCTACAAGAGTGCTACGATTGATGTGTGGGATGATAGCAATTATGAAGTTGAAGTGTATCCATCCACAGATGAAGAAGCTATGCAACATGCAAACCCCGAAACACTAATGGACGCAATTAATTTTATCCGTGGTGTCTTATCACCACAAGGCGCGGTTGCCCCTGGACCTGGCGAAGACCCGGCACAAATGGAATTGCCGTTACAAGAGAATAAAAACAGGAAAATAAAAATCCGCAGAAAGAAAATATGAAAATCACAAGGTCACAACTTAAGAGAATTATTCAAGAAGAACTCCAAGAGGATTCAGGCTTTATGGACCCAGGTTCTCCTAGCGGACACACCCCAATCCCTCCGCAAAAAAAGTCAGTCACAGGCACGAGTATGGATTCTGCGATCACTAAAATAATTCGTTTGAAGTTTAAGATGCTGGACACTAGGGATGCCAAAGAACTAAGAGAGAAAATCACGACAGCCATTAATGATGTTGTGGACAGCTTTCAACCAACCCCTCTCCGAGAAGTAGCCCCACCCGGAATGGAAGACAAAGTAAAGGCGTTGAAGGATCAAGAATGCGGCGGTAAAGATGATTGCCCCGCAGCATTTCGAATAGCGTGGGCGGAAAAAAACAAAAAGAAGAACAAATGAAAATCTTAATGGAAAATTGGCGTTCTTATTTAGAAGCCGACAAGCTTGCCGAAGCGCCCAGTCGTACAGCGAGAGCACTAGATAAGGTCAAAAATCTTCGGGATTTATTTGGCAAAGGGTGGGATAAAGCCGATGATAAACTAAAGGATGATTATTGTACGAAGACAGTTCCATCTACCCTACAATCCAGTGGGGATGTTAAAACATTTGGTGAATTACATGCTCTGTTAAAGTGTACCTTAGAATATAAAAATAGAAAAAAAGTTTTAGGAATTTTGACAAATTTTGTTCCCGGTGTTGCAGCCGCAAAAGAAATATTTTCTAATTCCGATGAGGTTTCTGAATTTGTTCTGGGAATGTATCAGGTGCCCGATGGTCAACGACCCCAAGGGAATTTAGGAAAACTAGATATGGATGATTCAGTATCGGAGATCATATCTGATAAGATTGAAAAAGCATTTGTTAAATGGCTTATATCTACAATGCAGGACGAAGGTAACTTTGAGAGGGATATTCCTGATGATTGGGATGTTACAGATCAGTTGCGGGATTTTCTTAAAAATCAAAATGATGGTCGAACTGTGACTGGTTATGAGGGCGAAGACTGAATCGGTATTAAAATAAAAATGATCGCACTTAAAAAAATCTGGTCTTTCCTAAAGTCTTATTGGTATATACCTGTTCTCATAATAGTCGCTTTAGTTTTCCGGTCAAAAACAAACAAAGTTGAGGAAATCATAAAGGCTGCTGATGACTCTCACAAGAAACAACTAAACGCAATCGAAGTAGCGGAAACAAACAAAAAGAAAGAGAAAGAATGGATCGATAAAGAATACGATAACGCTATTAAAAAAATTGAAGAAAATTATTCCAAAGAAAACAAGACGCTAGACAAGAAAGAAAAGAAATTTGTCAAGTCTGCTATAAAAGAGTGGAGTGATGATCCAGATCAGATGGCGGAAAGAATTACACTAAAGTTTGGATTTGAATATGAGCCTAAAAAAAACAATAGCAATACTGATTAGTATTATTTTTATTTCCTCGTCGGTCATAGCCAACGCCCAAACAACCACGAGCACAAGTGCGAAATTTACTTTTCTAAACGAAGGTGATGTCGCACCATTTACAGGGACATTATTCTCAATAGAGGCAACTGCAAAGATATTAGCAGAAAAAGCACGAGCAGAACAAGAGTGCAAATTAAAAGTAAAATATGAAACCGACACACTACGGGCAAAGTGTACGAGAGACAACGATTTACTTTCTAGTGAGCTGGCGATAGAGAAAAGGAAATATAAAATCATTGTCTCGGCTCAAGATGAGGAAATCTTACGCTTACAAAAAATTGCAACTGATGTTGGAAACTATGATATACTGTGGTTTGGTGGTGGAATAGCAGTGGGAATGATTACATCAATCGCAATCTTCTTCGCCGCTAGCGAAATAGTAAAGAGATGAAAGATCCTGATCATCTTATAAAAGTTGAGAAAGCCATACAAGAGAAGTATGGTGATGAAGCAATACAAAATCCTAAAAATAATTGGGATCAAGAAAAAGAAAAAGATTACCTATCTCAAATCAAAGAGTTATCCAGAAACGAAAATACCAAAGAGAAGGTTGAGGTTGATGGTGTTTTGTTGCCCAAGAAACTATTTATAAAAGAATCAGAGCGCACTTGCCCAGTGTGTAATATTTATTCCTTTCACCGAGGGGATGATTTATACATGGCAAAGTTTAAGTGTTGCTTTAAATGTTATATTCAACACGTTGAAGGAAGAGAAGAAAAATGGCTGAAAAATC
>LWDU01035641.1_pt1 | contig 10899 bp, 8 predicted proteins | sample 727161 | NCBI WGS metagenome assembly LWDU01 (sample SAMN04566230, study PRJNA314399) | hydrothermal vent metagenome | isolation source: deep sea hydrothermal plume seawater | place: Mexico: Gulf of California, Guaymas Basin | collected 2004-07-11 | reverse complement strand
GTTGTTGCAGTGCTAGGATTGATCGTGGCTGTGATTGCGGTAATTATGTATTGGTATCCCTTTGGGGCAGATCATGAGTCCTCGTGGCGAAGCGGGACTCGACCTCTGGTTTTTTTGGTAGGCATGCTTTTGATCGGCGTTGTTGCACTAATAGTGTTCATTGTTGCCATCGCAAGTCGACGTTTTTCGGCAGATCGTATTCCGCAGGAGAAAAGTTTGCCTGATGTCTCACCAGTAGAGCCCGTAAGGGCGCCGGCGGGAGTTCGTTTGTTCGGATTATTGGCGGTAGCTGTCGCCTTTCTGGCTTTGAATTGGATTGCAGTCGACAGATCGAATCAGTACTTAATGATGGTCTACTTGATGTATCCCGCAACGATGGGCGTGGCCTTGGTGTTGTTGTTCGATAAAGCGACTCGCGCATGGTCAGCTAAGCAAAAAGGCGAACCATTTCGAGAGTGGGTATTTTGCGACGGAATGATTTTTCTACTGTTCCTATCATTCCTCAATCTAGTGGATAATGGAGGGGCAGAAAATTACAACGTGTTGTTCTGGGACGTGTTGTACTTGATTTTGTTTTTCTTTGTATTTTGGTTGGTCGATCGCAATGTGACTCGCTATCGGTTTTTGGTGGCATACGCATATTTTCTGACCGCACCCATCTTGTTGTTCATATGGCGTATCGTTCGTGGGGTGCCCCTGCCAGAGACTCTTTCTTGGTGGTCTACGGTTTGGCCATTTGTGGTGCTCGCAGGGATTTTCCTGATCATCGAGATCATCGCATTGGCCGTGACCCGGGGAGGTAATCGTCAAGCCGGCGGTGCGATTCGAGATGTCCTATTTATCGTGCTTTATGGCGTCTTTCTGTTGGTCGCGCGAGCATGATCTTGTGTGATCAGATGAGGGTCTGGAGGAGGGTTCTGGCGGACCATTCGCTTGTATTCGTACTGATTTTGGTTCACATTACCGCGTTGTACCGCATAAACGTATTTACCACATCGCAGGCGTGAAGTTGATACAGATTGAATCTTTTTATTTGGAACTACGGTGGCCCAAGCAATGACTGGATGGCAATGGTTTTGGACGTTAGTGGGTTTTCTCCTGTTGATACTTGTGCTTATTTTCCTGTACTTTTTTCAACCCTTTGAAGATCTATTTACGACAGTCTTGCATGGCATCAATTACAGTAACGCCATATTTTGGGTGATTTTGTATTTTCCATTGGAACGCATATCGTACACATATTGTGCAACAGCGCAGTGTGGAATCAATGGTGCTAACCTCCCTTCGAGGGTCCACCTTTACGGCGATACTGCTCAGCGGCGGCGGCACACTACAAGCGGTACAGAATGCGTGCGTGTATGTATTGCAAGGTGGATTTGGCTTTGATGCAGGCTTTGGCAAAAGAATAGCGGCAATTATCGCCTTGGTCCTGATTACGGGGTTATTTTGTGTTATTTTCTGGTTATTGAAGCTGATTCGCCCGGCCCGAGCATGAGAATCTGCGAAGGTCTTGGGTTACAGTAGGGAGTATTAGAATCGTATTTTTTTGACAGTGTTTGTTCAACAAGTTAAACCAGGAGGACAATAAAGATGGCAAAGAAAACAAAAGAGTTTGTTAAACGTAAATATAACACGTCGCGAGTTCATGGGCACGACAGCCAAAGCAGTGGCGGCAGGTTCGATGGCAGCTAGTTTTCCATTTATTGCAAAGGCTGCTGACCCACTACGTACCATTGGGTTGGGTGTCAGTGTCATTAACGAGATTCAGGGAAAGGCAGCAGAAGATCTTGGATATGCCGTTAGGGGTCAGGCTTTGGGCTATGGCGCTTATTTTGGCAAGGCGCTCAACCAGAACGATCAGTACGATGTTTGTGAGGGGTTTTTCAACGATTTTGATGTGTTCTTACCGGCCAAGATTTTCCAGCCGCTGGATACTCATCGTCTGTCCGAGTGGGACAAGGTATCGAACCTTAGCAAGACCGGCAAACTGACGCCTGATTCAAAGGAAGGCGATGGGGATGCCCCGTTTCGTCTGTTGTGGTGTGACGCCGATGGCAATCTGATCGACGGGCCATCGCGGTACATCACTGCATTGCCAATGTTTCATAACGCCGATTCGTTAGGTTATGACAGAGACGCCTTGGGTCGGGACGTAACGTCATGGGCAGACATGCTGGCGCCAGATGTGAAAGGGGCCGTGGGTCTCACCAACACGCCGCAAGTAGGGGTTATGGATGTCGCTCTCGCTACTGAGGCTGCGGGACTCATGAGTTTTGGAGACAAGGGCGATATGACCCGAGCCGAAATCGATCAGCTCATGAACTACCTCATTGAGAAGAAAAAGGAAGGACATTTTCGGGCCTTCTGGGAAACTTTCGGACAGTCCGTTAACTTAATGGTGAGCGGCGAGGTGCTCATTGAAAGTATGTGGTCCCCTGCGGTGACGGCATCACGGGCCGAAGGAATCAACTGCGTCTATGCGACTTTAGATGAAGGATATCGTGGCTGGCATGCTGGGCTCACAATCTCTGCCAAGGTCAGCGGGGCAGCTCTTGATCGGGCCTATGAATACCTCAACTGGTGGTTAAACGGTTGGGCCGGAGCGTTCCAGGGCCGCATGGGCTATTATCATCCGATTCCAGACAACGTCAAAAAGCACATGTCGGCCGCAGAATGGGACTACTGGTATATGGGCAAGCCCGCTGCGGAAGCGCTTAGCGATCCATGGGGCAATCCATTGGTCGAGGCAGGCGAGATTCGCGATGGCGGCTCATACGAAACTCGATTCGGCAATATTGCAGTTTGGAATTCGATAATGAAGGAAAACGATTATCTTGTGAAGCGCTGGGCTGAGTTTCTGAGCGCCTGATTTTTTTATCTACGGTATATTGGGCGAGGCTTTGATGGCCTCGCCCATTTTTTTTGGTACTTAAATGTGAAGCTTAAGTCAGGACCATGAGCGATTCAGCGCAATTCCAGCACCGTGGCCTTATCGGCGACAGTGGCGTGCCACTAGAAATCGAGGCTAAGGCCAAGGCAATTCGCCGCGACACTGGGTTTCCCGTTGGTTGGCTGATTGCCCCCAGTGCGGTTTGGCTGTTGCTTTTTCTGGTAACACCGCTGCTCAGCATTATTTTGTTCAGTTTTTGGAGTGCCGACATCGGAAAACTGGACACCTCGCTTACCTTAGAAAATTATGCCGAGTTTTTTTACAACGAGGGGTTTTTCGATTCTGAGGCAGTTCGGTTTCTGTCTGTAAGTGTGTTTTTGAAAACACTTTGGGATACGTTTCGCTATACATTGGAAGTGATGGCGTTGTGCCTATTGGTTGGGTACCCGATCGCGTATTTTCTGGCCCTGCGGATTCAGACATTTAAGTGGCAAATGGCACTTTTTTTGATTTGTATGGTTCCATTTTGGACGAGCTATCTGATTCGAGCCGTCGCTTGGATACCGATGCTTGGGCGTCGAGGACTGTTAAATAAATTTCTAGTTAACACGGGTATCGTTGACAAGCCAGTCGATTTCTTACTTTATTCTGAATTCGGGTATACGATGGCACTGGTTCAGTTGTACGTGGTCCTTAGTGTCGGACCCATCTTTTTCTCATTGGCAAAAATCGATAAAACAATTATCGAAGCAGCGCGTGATATGGGGGCAAAAACTTATCAGATCTTTTGGGAGATTATTCTGCCACTCTCGTTACCCGGGGTGGCGATTGGAATGGTTTTTATATTTGTCATGATCATGGGAGAATTTGCGACGGCAGTGGTGGTGTACGGAGGCAAAACAAGCACCGTTGGAACCATGATTCTCAACTATTACGCGATTGCAAATTATCCCTTTGCAGCGGTCAACGCGATCATGCTCATGCTCGCGATGATGATCGGTGTGGTCATCATCCTTCGGTTGATCAATATCCGAAAGGAGCTTTGAAATGGCGCACTGGTCACCACAGAGAAAGAAGAAACTCTGGTTCAACGCTTTATTTGGAGGCTACTACGGGATTTTCATCCTGTTCATATACGGCCCTATGATCGCGATGTTCATTCTTTCTTTTCAGGGAAGAAGAGGGGGAACCAGCTTTCCAATGCGTGGGGCAAGTTTATATTGGTGGAACAAACTGATAGAACCTTCGACAGTTGGGGATATGCAGGGCGCTCTGGGTCGGTCACTGATACTCGCGATCATGGTTATGGTAATCACGGCGTTGTTTTCCACCATGCTGGCTATGGCGTTTCGAAAAAAATTCTTTGGCGCCGGGTTTCTTTTCTACACAGTGATGGCAGGCCTGATGATGCCAGGAATTTTGTTGAGTTTAGGCTTGGCAGTACTTTTAAAACAATTGGGAATACCAACGGCTTGGTGGTCTTCTGGATTGGGCGTGCATGTGGTTTGGACGTTACCGTTTGGATTCCTTGTGATGATGGCGGTGTTTAACCGTTTTGATTCAACGCTGGAGGAAGCGGCCCGGGATATGGGCGCCAGCGAATGGACGGTTTTTAAGGAAATCACATTGCCGTTGATATTGCCAGGGATCGTGGCGGCGGGGCTGTTCGGTTTCACTCTCTCCTACGATGAATTCGCCCGCACAACTTTACTTGCTGGGCAATACAATACATTGCCGCTTGATATTAATGCGCAAATGACCCAAAGAATTCGACCGACGCTGTTTGCCTTAGGCACTGCATCGACTATTTTCTCGTTATTGATGATAGGTTTGTTCCTGGGTGTGTATACCTTGCTCCAACGCAGAGCCCGCTAAGGTGAGATTAAGCACTGCCTGTGCAATTGTCTCTAGAAATACTAAACCCCGGTGGATACTGCCCTAAGACGACTAGGTGTTTTTGAACAGCACCCCTTCATTTGCTGGCCAGAAGATTTCTGCATGATCTCCTACACGGTAGCTTCGATCTGTAGATTCACGGTGCTGCTCAACATGGACAAAGTGGTTGGGCGCGACTTCAAAAACATCAGTTTCGAGTGATCCTACATATTCTGTGGTCAGATACTTGCCGACGATGCAATTAGCCATGTCTTTTTGTGTGCCCGTATGCATCCTGTCGGCACGAACAGAGAAATGTGCTTCGGAGCCAATGGCTATTTTGTAATCTGGGTCTGGCGCAGTCACATAAAATAACTGTCCGTCGCGCTCAAGAACAACAATTGAGCCGGTGTGAGATCGAACAATCCCTGAAAAAAGATTGTTGTTGCCAATGAATTCAGCCACAAACTTGGTTTGAGGTCGTTCATAGATGTCGCGAGATGTTCCTATTTGTTGAATAATGGCGTTGCTCATGACGATGACCTTATCCGCCATCGATAGCGCTTCCTGCTGAGAATGCGTGACCATAATGAATGTCATGCCAAGTTCTTGCTGAATCTTCTTGAGCTCTACCATCATTGTTTGGCGCAAGTTGTAATCCAGAGATCCCAGAGGTTCGTCAAGGAGCAGCACTGTAGGGTGACTGATCAGAGCGCGGGCGAGTGCGACACGTTGTTGTTGCCCGCCACTGAGGTCCCGGGGATATCGGTCAGCAAGATCAGTCATACCGATCAGCTCGAGCATTTCTTCGACCGGTTTAGAGCGTTCTGCCTGGGATTGGCCACGCATTTTCAGACTGAACTCAATATTTTTAAATACATTTCGGTGGGGAAATAAGGCGAAGCTCTGAAACATCATCGAGGTATCGCGATGAGAGGGCGGAAGATCTGTTACGTCTTTGCCAGAAAGGTAAATCTTTCCCGACGTGACTTCCTCGAGCCCACCAATCATGCGGAGCAGCGTTGTTTTTCCACAACCGCTTGGTCCAAGCATGGCAACGAATTCGCCATGTTCTATTTCAGCGTTGAAATCGATGACGGCGTTGATACCGCCAGGAAAAGTCTTGCAGACGTCGGTCAGAACGACGTCGAGTTGCGGCATAACGATGTAACTGTGGCTGGGCTGTTAATTCAGAGATTTAGAGGTGGCAAGCACCAGGCTCCAGACCGTTTCGAACGGTACCTCATCGACCACGCCACTCTCGTTGAATTCATTCAGCAAGGACACGGCTTCTAGCTTAGCGGCATCAGTTGCAGCTGCCTCCTTAAGTTGACCGACTGCATCTTTAAACAGGGTATTTTCTCTGTCTTTTCTGGTTTTCAACGTTAGCTTGAGTAGCTCGCCAATTTGCTCAACGCCATGCTGAAATCGTCCCGATCGGCCTGGCACGCCGAAAAGTCCTCGAATGCCATTCTCTGCGAATCGTTGACGCAATCCCTCGGGAAGTGACTGGGCAAGCCCTTCGAGCGCTTCTCCGACGCCAAATCCAGACGTAAACAAACCACGGATGTTATCTATGGTTCCATCATCACTGCCACCATACATACGAATTTGAGCACCTTGAAGTGCATTACCCATTGCCTTGGCCTGGTCACTTCGCACATCGCGTTCTGCCTCAATATGCATCTTGGCAAGTTCAAAGAATGTTGCGGCATCATTGTATTTTTTGAGTGCAGCGGCTTTCGCTTCAATTCCACTGGCTTCCGCTTCCAGCAGTCTCTGGGTGTTCTGGATACGCAGCGTCTCAATTTCCATTTCTGCCCTTCCTTTGGCGCCAGCTTCTTTTTCTAGCCCCGCGGCGCTGATTTGCTGTGCTTCACTCGAGGCATTGGCCTTGGTCAAAATGGCTTGCGCTTCACGCTCAGCCGAGTCTCTTCTGGCTTCAGCTTGCGCCAGCATGCTTCAACCCTGCGGGTCTGCGCGCTATTCTCTGCCTCAATCAGATCGACAACTCGCTGGCGTTCGGCATCGGCGAAATGACGCACGGACTCCGAGTTGTGCTCGGCCTTCAGACGGACTGCACTGGCTTCAAGCCGTTTCGCCTGGGCTTGTTCCAGTTCGGCTTCTTTTGCGGCCAAAGCGATTTCCCGGTCCCGCTCCTCCGATTGTCTTGCTAGCGAACGTTGAACTTCTGCCGCTTCTGTTTTCCGAGACTCAATTAGAATTGTCGCTTCTTTCCCAATCTTAGCTTTTTCTAGGTCGAGCTCCTTAGTGATTTCTTCTTCCTCAACTTTCCATCTTTCGTCAAGAAGAAAGCGTTGTTTTTCACCTAGGATTCGCGCTTGTTCCGAGGCGACTTCCTTTTCTTGGGCGGCGGTCGCAAAGGCGTCATCTTTCTCGAGATTCAATAATGCCAACCGGGTTTGCAGTTTAGTAAATTCAAGTGATAAACGGACTGACTCGCTTGATTTGTTTCTGTCCTCGAGGGCTTGGTCTTCCTTTGCGGCAATTACAGTTTGGCGGTGTATCTCTGCTTCCTGACGATCTCTTTCATAGGAAATAAGCTCAACTTCTTTGTTTTTTCTCGCTTCGTCGAGAGAAAGATCGTGCTTGATTTGTGCGAGTTCTTGCTGATTTGATTTTTCCAGAAGATCAATATTGCGATCTTTTTCGGCTTTTTCCAGCGCCAGTTTTTTCTGAATGTTTGCGAGCTCCTCTTCCTTCGCTTTCGCAATCAACACGATTTCTCGGTCGCGTCTTTGCTCCTCGATAATTCGGGTTTTCTCAATTTCAGATAATTCACGTTTGCGGGATTCCTCGATGACAGAAATATCCCGCTCCGTTCGGCGTTCTTCCAAGAGCTGTTCGTTTTCAATCTCTTTTTGCTCGACAGCCAATTTTTGATCCAACACATAACGTTGTTTCGCTCCAACCTGAAGCGCTTGCTCGTTGGAGACGGCTTTGTCCTGGCCGGCTTTAGCAAATGCTTCTTGCCTTTCAATCTCAAGCAGTTCGAGTTGAGTGTCGAGCTCTTTTTGTCGTATTGCAATACTCGTTCTTTTTTCGGTATCGTGAACCTTACGTTTTGCCTCAGATGTAATAGCGGTAATGATCTTGAGACCTTCGGCATCAAAAATATTGTCCGACTTGAAGTACTCTTTCGCCGTTTGTTCGAGGCTGACGATGGTGACTTCCTGGAGGATTAAGCCGTTTGTCCCGAAACTTTCAAGCACCTGGGTTTTTATGTCGTGGGCAAACAAATCCCGGTTTTCGTGTAGTTCAGTTAACGTTTTCGTCGCTGCGTAACTTCGAAGCGCGCTGACGATCTTCGCCTCAAGCAGATCTCTGACACTGTCAGGGTCGAACGTTTTTTCGCCTAGACTTCGACTTGCAGTCAAAAGGTCTTCGGGTGTGTGGCCGACGTGGGTATAGAGTTCAGCAATGATGTCAATCCGAATTTTGTCGGAAGTCAGGATGGCTTGATCACGAGCACGACCGACATTCAATTTAATGGTTTCAAGAGAAATCCAGGTGACTTCGTGGAATACAGGGAGCACCAGGGCGCCCCTCCCAAGGCACACTTTGGTTCCACCTAAGCCGGTACGAATAAAGCCTCTGTTTGCTGGCGCTCTTTTGTACACCCAGACCGAAACGATCCAGATAATCGCGATGACCAGAATGACCAGAATGACCAGAGTAATTAGTGTTTCGATTGACATCAGTAATGTTCCTGGTATTGATTAAAGTATGCTAGTGGGAAACGAATCCTAATTTTCAAGTTTGATGCAGCATGATAGGCGCCTTTTTAGCCCATTGATATGGGTGAACTGTCTTCGCTCCATTTTCATGTAACCTTCTTGCCAAAGTCAAAAAGACCCAAAGGCGCTCGGGTACTTTTCATTCTCTGTCGCAATCCTTCCGTTCTCCTACGATCAATTGTCAAGGTTTCATTGTTGACGACAACTCCATAATCGCTTTCTGCCGACGCAGCACTCACCAGTTGTCGTACTACATCACGGCAGACCGTCTCAGCGTCGCGCTCCAGCGGGTCTCCCCAGCCTCCAGCCCCTGCGGTTCTGAAGACAATTCTATCACCCGAATAGACTTGTACCTGGTCGATTTTTGACGGCAGCGATTTTCGAGTGCCGTCTTTGTGAATGATCCATTTTTCCGAGCAACTGCCGGGTTTTCCGCCAAGGAATCCCCAAGGGTGGCTCTGCTGACGGTCATCCTGAATAGAGACTGTGCCTGGTTCCAGAACCCTATAGATTCTTTCCAAGCCATTACCTCCTCTATGCTTCCCAGCACCGCCGGAGTCGCAGATACTGGCGTATCGTTCTATGCATATGGGGTAATAGTTTTCAATGATTTCTGTGGGAGTATTTCTTACGGATGGCGTCAGGAAATGACCGTCAATTCCCTCTCCTGAGGATCGACCCGGAAGGCCCCCGGCCAGAGTCTCCGAAAATCGGAACGCATTGCCGTCCTCAGCGATTCCGGAGTAGCCGAACGTTGGTCGGGTCCCATAGCCTGCAGCCGTGGATTTGTTCGGATCAAGGTGACCAAGTAATCCAGCGAGAATATCGAAGTGGCGAGCGAGAACATGAGCTCGAGCGCCAAGGGCAGCCGGAAAATTAGGTTGTACGAGGGAGCCTTTGGGCAGTGTTACATGAATGAGGTCGTAGAAACCCTCGTTAAGTAACATCTGTGGTTCAAAGTTCACGATCAGGCAAGCTCCAACAAACATCTTGAACATGCCTTTATGAAGGTAGAAATTGATAGCCCCTGGCGCTTGATTAGATGTACCCGTCCAATCAAAGTAAGCATTGTCTTCCTCTCTCCAGACAGTAAGCCTCATCTTAAAAGGCCCATTGCCGCAACCATCATCATCAACAAAATCCTCGAACGAAAGTGGCTCTGTGGGAAGAGTATTAATAATCAATTGTTTCATGGTCTGACGGGTACGCGACAATAGCTGTCCACAGGCGTGGGTATACGTCTGCCTTCCAAAACGATCGCAGAGTTCGAGCACCTGCGCTTCACCTAGTCGACTTCCAGCAACGATCGCCATCAGATCCCGGTAGTTCATCTGTGGCGTCCGCGTGTTGTTCAAAACCAGATCGAGTGCAGCCTGGTTGATATTGCCTTTGTCGTAGATTTTGATTGGTGGAATCTTTACCCCTTCACCAAAAATAGAATTCGCGGAGACGGATGCACTGCCCGCTACCGGCCCGCCAACATCCACCATGTGGCCGAACATGGAACTGTAGCCAACCAGACTTTGGTCATAGAAGATTGGAATCAGAACCATCCAATCATTGATATGGCTGACAGCACCTCCACTTTTGTAGGGATCGCTCTGAAGAATTACATCTCCTGGCGAGAAATCAAAGGTGTTATCCCGAAGCATTTCGGCAATGTAGGAACCAAAGTGTCCAGCAACCATATGCCCTTTATGGTCGGCAATCATTGAAGACTCATCGTACTGTTCTCGTATGGCTGGTGAGATAGCTGACCGCAACAGCACGGCGTCCATTTCTTGAAGAGTACTTTTGCGATCTCTTTGTTTCGTTGTTTCTGACGGGCAAGTTGAGAACGAGAAACAGAACGTGGAGTTTGGATGGGAGCTAAACCCGAAGATTTTCCCTTGAATGCTTCGAGTGGAGATACTATAGAACTGCCACTGCCTGCTTTTAGGATTGGCACCAGTTCCCGATAACAGCGACCAATAGCATTCTCGGTTGCTCTTTGTAGCGCAATTCCGATGTTGCCAGAATTTCTGGCTGTACCAAATTGTGTGTGGGTAGTGCCGTTTACGGTAAGCTTACATTGCACCCGGATTTCATCATTTTCTACGCTGTGCTCAAGAATCTCGTGGGACCAGTTTTCACCGTAACATTCGGTCAGAATTTGGCTGATATTGTTAGAGGTTTCGAATGTTTCCTCTTTAGCTAGACCACTGCTTGCCTTGTCCAGTCCACGGTCCACTTGAAATGCATCTCGAAGATCGGACTGACCCATTTGTGTGGAGACAATCGCGTCAAACTGCGTTTTGTTCGCTTTGACCAGATCGTCCAGTGATATCGGTTTGTTGCTCACGATTTTGCCTAGTTTGATTTTCGATTGCCTACTTT
>LWDU01039524.1_pt1 | contig 10901 bp, 7 predicted proteins | sample 727161 | NCBI WGS metagenome assembly LWDU01 (sample SAMN04566230, study PRJNA314399) | hydrothermal vent metagenome | isolation source: deep sea hydrothermal plume seawater | place: Mexico: Gulf of California, Guaymas Basin | collected 2004-07-11 | reverse complement strand
GGCTACGCCCCTCCCTCCGTACTCGGCCGATCACACCAACCCGACATCTCTACTTCGCAGAGAACCCGACTTTTCTATTTTGGGTTGACAGCAGAAAACGCTGCTTGTTTTTCCTATTCCCGCTTCTTTTTCTCGGCGGCCAACCTGCGCTTGCGCTGTCGCTCGCGCGTCTTCTCTAAGGAGGCGACGATTTGACCATCCAAAACTCGCTTCAGTTCAATTGAAATCTCCTCGACAGGACCACGAAAGAACTCCCGATTACGCTGCTCACGACGCTCGCTAAGAGCGCGATGAGCAGTATCTTCCGCGCAATCGATATCCTCGACTTGCAGCCAGTCAACGGCTGTGAATTTTCCCAACACCCCGGACGCTGCTGTTAGGGGATAGGACATACAAGCTGTATTCTGGCACAACGTCCGAGTATGGGCGTTATGTTAAATCCCTAGGGGAGCCCCGTGGCGGGCCTTCGCAGGAACAACAAAACTGCTCGAAGCCAATATCGCTGCTAAGAGAACGAGCTCCCGCCGCCGCTAGCTTGTGCGAATAGACGAAGACCCAAAGGGGGGGGAAAGTTTGACCTCCTGCCGTCTAATGACAACCAGTGCCTTCATGAATCCGATCAGGGACAGGCTGTTCAAGCGATCCTCCGGCGCAACGTCCGTGTAGCGGGTAGGAAAGTCAAATCTCCTTTTTGCGTCCGCGAAGAGACAGGATGTCAGGTAGAGTGGACATGGGGCTGATTTGGGGCCCTTAGCAAAGGCTCGGCGCTAGTTCTTCAGAACCCCGAAGATCCGGCGTCGCGTCTGAACGGATGAGTCGAGCAGCGGATAGCGCCGCCGTACCCTGCGTGGTTTTCGTACATGACAGGGTAGACATTGATTCCTCTCTCTTCGAGCTGCACTTGCACATCAGAGAACTTGCCATCTACTTCTACTGGTTGACCGGGATTGGTGCACTTGCTCGAAAACTTGAATGGCGTCAAAGCGACGTCGACACAGACTTTCTCCTCTTGCGGGCCACAGGCATCCAAGGGGTTGAGGGGGTCGGTACCGCAGCTGTAGTTCTCGCAGCACGGGTCCTCGTACGCCGCGTTATGCGCGACGATAATGTTGCGTTCGTCAAGTGGCAGGCCGTTCACTGCCATCTTCATCGCGGCGAGTTCGTCGACTTTGATCAAATCCCAGCCCTTCAAGGCCCCGTTTTCCAACGCAGAAAAATCTGAGAAGCCGGCAGGAGCGACGATGGCCAGTCCAGGACGAGGGACAGACATGACGATGTCCAAGTGCAGAATGTTCTTGGGGAGTGGCACACAAATGACTTGCTGGGTGAAGCCCAAGCTGTGAATCGTATCCCTGAACCACCCGCAACCCAACTGTGACGATCCCATCACTTTGTTCGCGCTGTGGCCAATTAAAATAGTGTCTCCCATCAGCATGAAATCGCCACCCTCGAGCACCGTGTAGTCGCTCTTGTCATATGTGGGGGTGGACTGTTTGGACCAGTCGCGATTTGGCATTGAGACGCGTGCGACATTTGTACCCGCAAGCTGCGAGTCCAGGAGTCGATTGTAAAGCAACTGCTCGCCTCTTCTGCTAGGAGAGCCTGGCTCGAGCATGACCAGCACATTGCCAATAACCTGCAGAATGTCGCGAGAAAAGATGTCCATGTTGCCCTGTAACTCTTGATTCTGTGCTCCGTAATTGGCGGCCATCTTCAAAGGCTGTGTCGTGTCGGGGCGCCAAATCTTGATAGTTGATCCGTCGGCATGTTTGAAGTTTTGAAGGATTCTGAGTAAGGCTTGCGTCTCTTCTTCGGTGTCATTAAAGCTGGCACAAGGGTTGTAGCAGCTGGCGCAAAATGCGTTGTCTTTGTTGTCTTCGCTGTCGCAATACAGTTGGGCCTTTGTCTCGCAAGAGACGGCTGTTGGATCATTCCGTTGGCCGTGCCAGTTGGCCTGGTTCCCTGGCCTGGTGCACGCAAGTGTCTTGATCCATTCGTCCTTTGGAAAGATAGCCATCGCCTCGGAGGTCCAGCCCAGTGGTTCGTCGGCTGTCCCGGACAAAGCGGTATTCCCTATTTGGAATCGGCTCCTGCCCAGGATGACTTCTTTCAATGGGCCCCATTCGGTGTTCACATGAAGTCGATCTGCGGGTGCTGCGTGCATGCGGACGGTATCGAGATCGTCACGGGTTGGCGCGGGTTGATTCTTTGCAACATGCGAGGCGCAGCCTGCAGAGAAAATAATTGAGAAAAGCAGAACTGCATAAGTAGACTCGTTTCGCACAATCGTTCTCCAGTTTGGCATGATGAAATCTGAATGCAGGAATTGCTCAGTGGTGTGGGGGATAGGACATACAAGCTGCATTCTGGCACAACGTCCGAGTATGGGCGTTATGTTAAATCCCTAGGGGATCCGTGACGGGCAAAGCCGCCTAACGGATCGGCGATAACCGGCTGGCAACAGCGCTGACCGGTTCCGACCCTGCTGACACAGTATGCCGCCAGGCGGCAACCAAGGTCAACTGAACCCAGCTGTTGATGGTCCGCTGCAACGGCTTGATCCGAGCGTAAAGACGAACAGCCACATGCGGCGATACTTGCCGGTTGCCGGGTCGCGGACCATTGGGCCGTTGCCGCCGTAGTCCACCTGGCCTTCTTCGCCGGCAGCCGTTTCGATCACGGGGTGGACGTCGGGAACCCGCGCGCCGCGCAACTTGCGAACGAAGCGGCGCACGCTCTGGTCACCCGCGTCGAAGCCGTAATCGTCGACCAGATCCTGCCAGATGACGGTCGCGTTGCGGCCCAGCGCGACGGCCTTTTCAATCAGGTCGCGGTACGGCTCACACGCACTCGCCGAAGGGTTCCGGCTCGGGCGCGACGGCGTGTCGGAGTCAGCGATCACCCCTTTGGCCGGTTTTGAATCGGCCGCCGAGTCGGTGATCACCTCAACCGTTTTAATGGCCGCTTTTGGTTTAAGACGGCTCCGACGACCCCGAGACCGAACCTCGATGCCCGCCTTCTTCAGGTAGCGGCTCACCGTCTCGCGACGAATCCCCGTCTCCTGTTCGATCCGACGAACAGGCCACCCAAGACGTCCAAGTGCCAGTATCTGTTGCTGTTTTCCTGAGTCCAAGACATTTGCCATGGCGCCGACGCTAACCGCATCGGCTCCCGCTATGTCCCGGACGACTTCGCGCCTAATGGCCGCTTTTCAGGTGATCATTAATGGCCGCTTTTGGGTGATCACCGAGGACATCAAGGACTACTTGAGCGTCGACGCCATCAAGGCCAAGCACATCCTGCTGATCTCGGATTCCTGCTTCGCGGGTGACTTCTTCCGCAGCTATCGCGGCAAGCTGCCGAATGCGACACCCGAGGTCGTGAAAAAGGCATGGGAGCTCCAGTCTCGGCAGGTGATTACGTCGGGCGGCCTCGAGCCGGTGAGCGACGACGGCTTCGGTGGACATAGCGTATTCGCGCACTTCCTGTTAAGGGCGCTACGGCAGAACAACAAGCCCTTCCTGATCTCGTCGGACCTATTCCCCGACCTCCGCGCCAGCGTGTCGCAAAATGCCGACCAGCTGCCGAGCTTTGGGTCCCTTCGAGACACGGGCAGCCAGCTAGGCGGCGAACTCGTGCTCTTCCTGAAACAATCCACGAGCCTTGGAGACTTGGATGCCGACGTGAGCGAAAGGAGTGAGGAGCTGGCCCAGCTCCGCAATCTCGAACTTGCAGCGCAACAGACCCGCGCTAGCGAAGAGGCAGCGATTGCGAAGCACGAAGAACAGCTTGCCAGGCTCGACGCCGAAATCACGGCATTGAGAGAGGGCCTCGGGACCGCCGCGCGACTTTCCGACGACAGCTTCGAGACTCTGCTCGCAATGGCGCAGGAAAGGAAGAAACAGCGCGATCGCATCGAGGCGCTACGGCAAGATCGGAAAGCCGAGGAGGCTAAGCGGCGGGCTGATATTGCGCTCGTCAAAGCGGAGGCGCGCGATCGCCACTACGACGCGGTCGCCAAGGATCTGTCGATGTACGAGAAGATTGCTGCGCTGGACGCAACGATGGGGGAGGAAGCATGGCGCAAGCTCCAGACCAAGTATCCAGTCGTGGTCAAGGGCGTCGCGGCTGGCGATGCCGAAGCGTTGCGGAAGCTGGTGAATAGACCCAAGCCGGCCGGGCAACGGAGTACGCGGATCAGATTGAAGCACTCGAAAGAGTATTGCCGCTGGCAGGACCAGCGCACATACCGGGAGTGCATGAACGAATGACGCGCCATTGGGCCCGCCACCGGGCTTCTCTCCCCAGCCCCTGATTTGACATATCGTCCCTTATCAGCACGTTTGGTGAAAACGGGGCTTGTTTTTCCGGTTCTTCCGGAATTCGTGTGGGTCCGATGAGTTCTTGTTTCCCTTGTAGGATGGGCTGAAAGCGGTCGCGGAGGCGTTTCCGGGTTCCATCGAGCGAGCTGTGTCTCGGGACAGTATCGCGATGTTTCCGCACCACCGATACTAGGTCTTCTGGCAAGTAGGCCCGAAGGGGCCCGTTCCGGGCCCCGAAAGGCTACTCGGCCCCTTCCGGGGGCCGTTCCTTGGGTTCTGCCGTTGCGGTGGATCTCGCTCGAGAAAGAGTGCTTGCCGGCGTCATCCTGGAGAGCGCCTTTACTTCGATCGCCGACGTGGCTCGTGGCATGGTCGGCGCGCCGCTTGCGTACCTCGTGCGGGGTCGTTTCGATTCCGCGAACAAGATCGAGCAAATCCGCTCCCCACTGCTCTTCTTCCACGGTGATCGCGATCGGATCGTTGACTACGCACTCGGGCAGCGACTCTTCGAGTTGGCACCCGAACCCAAACAGTTCGAAACAATTTCCGGTGCGGGCCACAACGACACGGTCGAAGTCGGAAAGCGTCCCTACTTCTCGCGAATTGCACGGTTTCTGGACGAGGTCGCTCCGTAAGATCGAGCCGGGCGAGTTGGAAGAGGCGCGGTCGCTAGCCCTCTTCACCGCGCGAAATCCGCGCGATCGAGCCCTCGCAGTTCTCGCGCGCCGGCGACGGCGTCGCGGTCACACCCGACACCATTCCAGGCAGGTCGATGCCTTCGAGGATTGCGGCATAGTTGGCGAGGATCAGCTCGCCTCGATTCTCGCCGGTGCCCGGCGACATGATCCGCTCGCGTTTCGAATAGTGCGCGAGCGCCCGACCGGAGAGAGACTCACGTAGCTCGATGGCGAAGGTAAGCGTCGCCCAGTCTCCGGTCGCCCCGGTGCGACTGCGTTGCGTGATGTTGACATCCTCGATCGCGACCTGCACTCGCAATACGCAGGGACCGGAACGTTCGGCCACGTCGAATCCACCGTCCTCCGCGCTGTCCATCAACGACTGTTCGAGGAGTCCGAGGAATTCGTTCTCCACATTCCTCGGGAGGGTCGGCGAGCCAGTTTCGTATTTGATCCGAGCCATGGGGAAGTGGACCGCGTCGAAGCCGCCGATCTGATGGTCCTCGAGAATGAAGAGCTCGCCAGCGGCGCCGATTTCGACTTTCACGAGATCGCCGATCCGTTCCGGAGCCTTCGCTTCGACCGGCGCCGGCGTGGCGTCTGCCGGCTGGGCCGACGGCGTTTCGCTCGTCGCGCAGGCGGTCGCGATCGACATCAACACAGACATCGCGAGCAGGGAAACAAGAGGGCGGGTCGTTGCGCCATTCGACATGCACTCGTTCCTCCACCTCCCCGAGTCCGAACGTGGATGCGAATACGACGTCCAAACATCGACGAGGAAGTCATTTGAGTAAGCGTCAGATAGCGTAGCGCTCGAACGGAATCCTGTCTCGAACCCCCGACGCAGCCGGAACCAACTTCAAGCTCCGAGAACAGAAGCTGAGGCCGCGACGCTCAGTGGCTGCTGCGCTCGGTCAGCTTCGAGATCCCGTCGACGATTTGCGGCCAGGCGCCCTTAGGCAGGTCGTGTCCCATTCCCTCGATCAGCAGCCATTCGCTGTTCTCGATACACTCGTGGGTGTCGCGACCTCCTGCCACGGGAACCAGTGGATCCGCTTCACCATGAATCACCAGGGTCGGTAGCTCCAGGGATCGCAACGCCTCGTCCCGGGGTGGCGAAGCCGTAATGGCGGCGATCTGGCGGAGACTGCCGGCGGGGTAGAAGCTGCGGTCGTAGCCCGTGCTGGCCCGTTCGCGCGCCCGCGCCTCGTCGAAGGGGAATCCGGGGCTCCCGATCACGCGCTGGGTTTCCAGCGACTGCTCAATGATCGCATCGCGCTCGGTCTGGGGCGGCAGCATCAGGCGAGCCATCGCCTCCGGTTTTGCCGGTGGCAGATCACGGCGGCCCGTCGTCGACATGATGGACGTCATCGACCGCACCCGGTCCCGGGCCTGCAGCGCCATGCACTGCACGATCATTCCGCCCATCGAGGCACCGACGATATGCGCCGCGGGGATCTCCAATGCGTCGAGCACACCGATCGCGTCGTCGGCCATGTCCGCAAGCCGGTACGGAACTTCGACCGACTCGCCGGCCAGGATCTTGGGCATCAGCTCGATCAGCGACGGTGTGGGTTGATCGTCGAGCTTGCTGCTGAGACCGATGTCCCGGTTGTCGAAGCGGATCACGTAGTGTCCGCGGTCCACCAACGCTTCGCAAAATTCTGAATCCCAGGCGATCATCTGCGTACCAAGGCCCATGACGAGCAGTAGCGGACGTCCGCTGGGTTCACCAAACGAGTCGTATTCGAACTCGAGTCCATTCGATTGCAATTTCGGCATGCCTGACATTCTCTCTTTCGCCCAGCTCGGCGTCAAGCGACGAACGCCGCTCAAACACGTCGTCGGGCAGCGTCAGCGAAGACGCAGAGTGACGAGTTCGAAGGGGCGCAGCTCGAGGTCGATCTCACCATCCTCTATATGCGGGGGTGCAGCCTTCATCGGCGCCTCGAGGAGGTCGACGCGGTCTGCACGCGTCGTACCCGGCGACCTCAGGCCGACCCGGCGTCGTCCGCCGAAGGCCTCGTGCAACCGGACGATGGTGCCATCGCCGTCATCTGCTGCCTTGATGGCGCTGATCACCACGCCGTCGTCGTCGGGTTCGAGCAGGGAGAAGCGCGCGGGCACGTCGACGCTTCCGCCGCTTGTGCGTTCGATCGGCACGACGCGCAGCGGCGAGTTGAATGCATGGGCCTCAGCGATCACTCCGCCCGAGGTAGGCTTGCCGGCGTGGGGGTACAACGCGTAGGCGAAGCGGTGCTGTCCGCGATCGGCGAGGGGATCCGGCCAGGTGGGAGCACGCAGTAGCGACAGGCGAATCACGTGGCCCGACACATCATGCCCGTACTTCGAATCGTTGAGCAGCGCCACGCCAAACCCGTCTTCGCTGAGGTCGACCCACGTATGGGCGCACGTCTCGAAGCGGGCGATGTCCCAGCTTGTGTTCTGGTGAGTCGGTCTCTCCACGTGTCCGAATTGGATCTCGTGGCGGGCCACCGCGGAGTGGACGTCGACAGGGAACGCAACCTTCAGGAGCTTGTGATTCTCTTGCCAGTCTATCTTGCAGTGCACCTCGACTCTGTGGCTTCCTCGGGTCAGACGGACGAGCTGCTCGATGCGTGAGTCGCCAAAGGAGCGCACGATCTGCAGTGTGGCGCGCAGTTCTGAGCTCTCGATCAACTCCAGCCGGTCGATCTCGGTGAGATCGACCGCGGTGTCGAAGGCGCTGCGATCAATGTCCCACGCGTCCCACTGGGCGGGCCGATCGTCCATCAGCTGCAGGACGTTGGCCGATTCGCCGGGGGCGATCGCCTCGCGGCCGGTGGCCAGGTGCCGAACCGAGCGCAGATGGCCTACCTCATCCCACTCGATGCGCAGATGCCGGTTCTCCATCCAGTGTTCGCCCGTCGTCACCGGGGCATCTTCGGTCGATTCGGGGGCCGACAGATCATTCACCGCCCAGCCACAAGCGGGCGCGGCCACACGCGTGAGCGCACCGTCGACTTCGACGACCTCGTTGCGGGCCCAGCCGAGGCCGTTGGCTACAAGCGCGGGCCGCTCCGCATCGCCGGTGTCCACGCGCGAAGCGATTGTTGTGAGAGACACGTTGACGATCTCGTCCGTGGTGGCTCGGATGCTGGCGTAGTCCGCCATTGTGTCCTGGTAAACCCAGTGGATCGACGTCCCGGGAATGATGTCGTGAAACTGATGGAGCAGGAGCTTCTTCCAGGCGCGGTCGAGCGCAGCGCTCGGCACCTCGCCTCCGGCGAGCCGCTTGGCCGCAAGCGACCACATCTCGGCATCACGCAGCGCCCACTCGAGTTCGCGGTTGCCCTTCTTGACGGCACCGTGGGTCGTATAGGTACCGCGATGAAATTCTAGATACAGCTCTCCCACCCAGACGGGCAGGTCTGCGTCTTCGCCTTCTTCACGAATCTGCGCCATGGCATCACGGGCCGTCGTCAGTTCCACGCGACCGAGTCCGTCGACGTCGCGGAGTCGGCGGGCGCGTTCGAGCATCTCGAGGTCGGGACCACCGCCGCCATCGCCGTAGCCATAGAGATAGATCGAACGGTCGCGAATCTCCTGCTGTTTGAAATTCTCTTCTGCATGGCGAAGATCGCTGACCGAAAAGTTGCCGTTGTAGGTGTCTGCCGGAGGGAAGTGCGTGAAGATCCTTGTGCCGTCTAGCCCCTCCCACCAGAAGGTGTGGTGCGGGAATTGGTTGACGTCGTTCCACGAAATCTTCTGCGTCAGGAACCAGTGAACGTCCGCCTGGGCGAGGATCTGCGGCAGCGCGGCGGAATAGCCGAAGACATCGGGTAGCCATAGCCCGTCTGTGTCGACACCGAACTCTTCACGAAAGAATCGCTTGCCATGGACGATCTGACGCACGAGCGACTCACCAGAGGGCAGGTTGCAATCGGGCTCGACCCACATCGAGCCCACCACGTCGAAGCGACCGGCCGTGACATGTGCCTTCACGCGGTCCCAGAGACCCGGATGCTCGTCACGGATCCACTCGAATTGTTGAGCCTGGGAAGCGGCGAATCGATAGTCGGGTTCGCGGTCGAGCAGCGTCGATGCGGTCGAGAAGGTCCGCGCTGCTTTTCGGTGGGTCTCGCGTAGCGGCCACAGCCACGCGGTATCGAGATGCGAGTTACCCACTGCAAGGTGCGTGCGTCGCGGCGACTCGCCCGGATGATTCAGCACTTCCGCCAATCGCTGACGCGCCGAGAGCACCGTCGTCTTGTCCATGCCTCCGTCTTCGATCGCTGCACAGGCCCGATCGAGGGCGTCCATACTGGCGCGGGCACGGGCCCCGTCAAGGCGCTTGGCTAGTTGGCGCGCCAGCGCCCAGTCGCGCACGAGTGCCTCGACCTCACGGTCGACGATGCTGAGGTGGCAGCGGGTCAGCGTGAGTTGCGGCTCGCCAGCCGGGTCGGCGAGCCACAGCGGAGCCGGATCCTGCGCGGGTGTGGATGGATTGGCAGCGGCTTCGATGTACAGATCGAACTTCTCGCCGCCACGCACGGGCGATGCCAGCAGCACATGGCCATGGTTCGGGCTGATCCCTTCCGTCGGTTGCCCATCGATCCACACCTGCCCTTCTGCGCCGAACCCGCTCAGGCCGCCGTATCCAAGATGCACGTCGACCACACAATCCTGGCCCTTCCAATCTGCGGGCACCACTCCCCGCACACGGAACCAAGTGGTTCCCCAGTGCGGCCCCCACGCGTCGCCGACGTCGAAGGGGATGAATTTTCCCGCGACCGCTTCGCGGTAGCTCACCGGTTCGCCGTTTATGTGGTTCGCGCTGATTTCGACCGCGCAGGTCGCAGGCCATCGCGCGGGTTTGACGACGTCTGCGAATACTTCGTTGATTCGGCTCAGTCGGTCTTGATCGGGCTCATTCATGACGGCGAGCATAGCCTCGGAAGAAGTAGGAGGGTCTCTATGACCAACTGACGTCTTCGACCCGGCCGCCGAGAATGGAAAGACAAGCTACGTTTTCACCTATTCCGAGACATTTTGACCGCACACAGGAGTGGGATTGGATCCGTTAACGCAAGGCCTGGTTGGGGCCATAGCCTCCGAGTCTGTCGCGGATCGCAAGAAGGTCGCCGTGGCGGGACTGCTCGGTTGCCTGTCTGGCATGGCGCCCGACCTCGATGTGCTGATCCGATCCTCGGAAGATTCGCTGCTCTTTCTCGAGTATCACCGGCAGTTCACGCACTCGCTGCTCTTCATTCCATTCGGTGCCTTCGTTTGTGCGGCTGTTCTATTTCCATTTGTCCGAAAGAGATTGAAATGGGCTCGCGGGGATAGGCAAAACAAGCTGCGTTTTCCGCACCACCGATACTAGGTCTTCTGGCAAGTAGCCTTTCGGGGCAGAACGTTCGTCTACGCGACGGATACGGGCATGGTGACCGACGTACTCCTGGACGCGATCCAGCGGGGGGACGTCGTACTACTGGAGTCCAACCATGACACCCAGCTCGAGTCCCGATCGAGACGGCCTCGCGCGACGAAAGAGTGGATCCTCTCGAATTACGGACATCTTTCGAACGCCCAATGCGCGAAGGCCCTTTCGCGAGTGAGACGCGCGCACTCGGTGATCCTGGGTCACCTTTCCGGCGACTGTAATCGGCCGGAGCTGGCAAGAAAGGCGGCGAAGAAGGCGCTTCGCCGCCGCGTCCAGGTGACGGTGGCCAGCCAGCGAACCCCCTCCGAGGCGTTGACCGTTTAGGTCGGCGCACGGATCTCGGCGTTCCTGCCGAGACTCGTGCATCTTCTCGTAGGTAGAACCGGTCCTCGAACTTCCGATCCTGGCCCGTCACGGGCCATTGCGTGGAGCACGGCCACATGAGGCGGACGCAGCGGGTGCCGATGGAAGGGAGGA
>LWDU01033228.1_pt1 | contig 10907 bp, 16 predicted proteins | sample 727161 | NCBI WGS metagenome assembly LWDU01 (sample SAMN04566230, study PRJNA314399) | hydrothermal vent metagenome | isolation source: deep sea hydrothermal plume seawater | place: Mexico: Gulf of California, Guaymas Basin | collected 2004-07-11 | reverse complement strand
GAAATGTGTTAGAAGCATATCATTTCTTAAAGGCACAAAATAAACTGGAAAATTCTAATTATAGAAAAAGAACAGCCCAAACCGAGTCAAATTATAATAATAATCAAAATACTCCTGAAAATAAATCTCAACGAAAAAAATATTCTAATCAGCAAAATTCAGAAGAAGATTGGAGTAAATTTACAAAAGATTTTGAAATGGATGAAAACTTTTGGAGACAATATGAAAAATCATTCTGGAATGATTATGAACTTAGAAACAAGAAAAAATCTGAAAAGAACAACTTTGGAAAAGCATTTTGGGATGAAAATCAAGAAAATGTTAATCCAAAATCCAAAAAGAAATACCGTAATGAACAGGAACATATCTATAAACATGATTTAGCCGTAGACGTTGACAAGAGTTTATGCATTGGTTGCTGTAGCTGTGAAACTATCGCACCAAAGGTTTTTGCTGTTGACAAACTTAAGATGATAAATCCAAAATCACAAGTTTATAATCAGTATGGTGCATCGGAGGAAAAAATAATGGATGCCGCAGAAACATGTCCAACACATGCAATTAATGTTAACGAAAGAAAATCTGGAAGAAAAATATTCCCGCGATAATCAACTACTCTTTATTTTATCGCATAATTGTTCTAATTCTTCATCAGAAAGTTTTGGTCTATCTTTAAACATACTATGTACAGGGCCAGCTTGATCATCTGGCTCTCGTGGTATTAAATGAACATGAACGTGCGGAATTTCTTGACCGCTGTCCTTTCCATTATGTATTGCTAATAATGTAGAACCTGTGAGTTTATCCACTTTAGAAATCACTTTGTGTACAGTATCAAAAAGATCATTGTTATCAATGTCTGTCATATCTTGTACTTTTTCATAATGATTTTTTGGAATTACCAATGTATGGCCACGTGATACTGGAAATGCGTCTAAAAATGCAATAGAATTTTCAGTTTCCGTAATTATCCTAGATGGAATTTCCTTGTTAACTATCTTACAGAAAAGACAATCCATATTCTAGTTAAAAAGGAATAAAGTATAAAGTGAATCGCTATGGATTAACAATTTCTGCATATGCCATATCCTTTCCATATTTTACAGTAACAATATCACCTACTTCCTTTTCACAATTATCAATTGTTTTAGGAATACTATCTGAAGTGTCCACATTACACATAGTACCATACCATGTAGACCATTTTCCCATGATTTCAACTTCTTCATAAACATCTTCTCGAATTAAGTTCCAAAATGGAAAGATCAAAGTAGCTATAATTATGAAAGCTGCGATAAATATGAAAAGAAACATCAATCCATATTTTTTTCCATCACTCATCTCTTCCATAATCATCTACCAATTTTTTTACAGTAAATAAACTACCACAGCCCGCCTTCGCCCGGACTACCACCAGCAGAATCATCCATTTTTTTTTCTGGAACGTTGCTATGTGCCTTTTTTTTATGTCGCTCTAAGCGTTCAGGACTAGGCAATTCTAGATCACAAACATCACATTTTGTTTCACTCTTAGCCTTTTTGCCAAACAATCCCATATTTTGTATCATCATGAAACATGTTATAAAGGATATTAATTTTCATGGACGGTATGGAAATCAAAAACATCACTGTGTTAGGTTCTGGAATAATGGGTCACGGAATAGCACAAATTTCTGCGATGGCAGGTTATAATGTAGTACTCAGAGATATTGAACAGCAATTCTTAGACAAAGCAATGGAAAAAATAAAGTGGAGTTTAGGTAAGCTTGTTTCAAAGGGAAAAATTTCTGAAGATCAACAAAATGAAATATTTTCAAGGATTAAACCAATAGTAGATTTGAATGAAGCTGTTCATGATAGTGACTTAGTAATTGAAGCAGTTCCAGAAATAATGGAACTTAAAAAAAAAGTATATGCAGAATTAGACAAGGTTGCTAATGATAGGATTATTTTTGCATCTAACACTAGTACATTACCCATAACAGAAATTGCCGATACGATTTCTAGGCCAGATAAATTTATTGGTATACACTTTTTCAATCCACCTCAACTAATGAAGCTAGTTGAAGTAATACCTGGACAAAAAACTTCAAATGATGTTGTTGATCTCACAATAAATTTTGTAAAATCTGTTAATAAGATACCTGTGACATGCAGAAAAGACGTTCCAGGATTTATCGTAAATAGACTATTCATACCACTTGTTCATGAAGCCTGTTATGTAATGGAAAGGCAGCAAATCCAACAGACTGAAATTGATTCGGCAGTAAAATTCAAGCTTGGATTTCCAATGGGAATATTTGAATTAGCTGATTTTACAGGTTTGGATGTTATTCATAAAGCAACTATAGAGATGTATGTTAGAGATAAAAAAGTAATTTTGCCACACCCTACAATTGAGCAACTCTTCAATGAAAAAAAGTTAGGGCAAAAAAGTGGTGAAGGTTTCTACAAATATTCTGATGATAAATATGAAAGAATACCACTTTCAGAGGAATTAGCACAAAAATGTAATCCTATCCAAATTATTGGAAACATTCTGAATAATGCTGCGTGGCTTGTCACAAACAATGCCAGCGATATTGATGAGATTGAAAAAGCGGCAAACCTAGGGCTTGGTCTAAAAAAACCATTATTTGAAACAGCAAAAGAAATTGGCATGCAAAAAATTGTTGATGAGTTAAATCAACTGTCCAAAAAATATGGTACGTTCTATGAACCTGATTCTCTTTTATTATCTATGTGTTAATCTGCTCTAAAATGTATTTTATTGCTTGTTGAGGAGTTTCTACACCAACAATTTTTATATTTTTTCTATGATCTAAATATCCATCAGCATATTTTGATGCAGTTCCACCTGAATTTTTTAATGCAACTATAGGTTTTTTGTACATGTATGCAGCACAAATTTCAGATAATGTACCAGAGCCACCTCCGATAACTATAACACCGTCAGCTGAAAGTGCATTTAAAAAATCACGGGTCAAGCCCATGCCAGAAGGAATTACTATATCACAGAATTCGTTTGCGTGAGATGGATCATCTTGAGGTATTATTCCAACAGTTATACCGCCAGATTCTTGTGCACCATGACACGCTGCACGCATTACACCACCAAGCCCACCAGTTATCAAAACAGAATTAGATTTTGCAACTTCTGATCCAACATCATACGCAAGTTTTTCTAATTCTGGTGTACAGCCATTATCATTATTACCAATTACTAAGATCTGGCGATTTTTCATATTAGATAGTACAATTTNNNCTAGTCAGGCAGTAGAAAAAATCCTAGAGGAAATCTAAGCATAAAATCACATCTAATCAATTGTCTATGATTAAATTTACTGCAAAGAATATTATATTTTTAAAAAATTAGATATCTAATGGGTATTTTTAGTCGTAAACCAGCGTATTGCACAATTTGTAACAAGCAGGTTATGCATAAAAATAAGGCAAAAAGGGAATGGGGTGTAAAATCTCCATTATGCAGTGATTGCTATTTGAATAAAATGCAAGAATCTTACGATGCAAGTATAATAAAAAAATGTGTGAATTGTGGAATGAAAAGTAAAGTTACTGAATTGTGGGAACCACGATTACAGTGGGATATGGAAGGGCTACTTTGCAAAAAATGTTTTGACGAAAAAGAATTGGATTTTAACAAAAAGAAGGATTTTTGCAGTGTATGTGGCAGTAAGCTCGGTTTTATTAGATATAATCCAAAAAACCATTGGAAAATAAAGGGACAGTTATGTAAAGCATGCTGGGATACTCAGAAATCCCAATTAGAGTAAAAATGAAATTTTTCAAAAAATTTCAATGTGAGGTTTGCCAAGAAAAATTTTCGCGGCATGAAGAATTGATGAATCATCAAGAGATAACTCACTTTAAGGATTCACCGTACGATTGTAAAGTATGCAATGAAAATTTTCATAGTATGTCAGAAATGCGTGACCATCTCAGGAAAAAACATTCGTATAAAATTGATAGGTGATTCTATATTGCTTTTACAGTTTTGACAATTGGAGGTCTTACTTTAGTAAAAACTCTGAATCCACAAATGCATTTTATTTCTGGCAGTCTGCTTAATTCAGAGTTGCTTACTTTTGTATTACATCTTAAACAAGAGTAAATAACATCAAATTCTTCAGTTTCTGCAACATTATCTGTAGAATCTTCACCGTTAATTTCTATGTTAGATTCATCAACCATAATATCAGACCCTAAATCCATAATAAAAAGTGTAGTTAGGTAAGAGACAATTCGATATAAACATTATCTGGAATTCTTAATCTCATAAGTTGACGAATTGCTTTATCATCAGCACTAATATCAATAACTCTTCTATGCATTTTCATTTCCCATTTTTCATAAGTTTCTGTTCCACTACCACATGGTGATTTTCTAGTAACAACATTTAGACGTTTTACAGGAAGTGGAATTGGACCCTTAACTTTAACGCCAGCCTTTTTTCCTATGTTCATAATTTCACTACATACATCAACTAAGCGTGATAAATTTATGCTTGTTAGTTTAACACGGGCAGGTTGAGTCATATCCTAGACTCATACTTTTTGGGTAATTTCTTTAACAACACCAGCAGCAATTGTTGCACCCATATCCCGTAGTGCAAATCTTCCCATCTCTGGGAATTCTTGGAATGTTTCAATACATGTTGGTCTAACTGGTGTAATTCTAACAATAGCGGAATCACCAACCTTAAGGAATTTTGGATCTTTTTCTTCTACTGCTCCTGTTGCAGGATTAATTTTAGCTTCAAAGGCTGTTATTGTCGCAGCAACTTGTGCAGTATGACAGTGCATGACAGGTGTATAGCCAGGAGCAAGTGCTGTTGGATGATGGATTACAATTATTTGTGCTCTGAATTCTTTAGCTACGTTAGGTGGACTATCAGGTGTTCCAAGAACATCACCTCTTTTGATATCTTTTTTCTCAATACCTCTTAAGTTAAAACCAATATTATCGCCAGCTGATGCTGATGGCATTTCTTGGTGATGTGTTTCAATTGATTTTATTTCACCTACGGCCCCAGATGGCATAACAATGATTTTGTCATTTGGTTTCATTGTTCCAGTTTCAACACGTCCTACAGGAACAGTACCAACTCCAGTAATTGAATAAACATCTTGTATTGGTAATCGTAATGGTTTACCTGTTGGTTTTTCAGGTACTTTAAAGTCATCAAATGTTTCCAAAAGAGTTTTGCCCTTATACCACGGCATGTTTTCAGATTTTTTAACAAGATTTTCTCCAGTCCATCCAGAAACAGGAACGAATGGGACATCCTCAATTTTATATCCAACTGACTTGACAAGTCCTTCACCCTTTTGTTTTGCAGCATTGAAAGCATCTTCAGAGAATTTGCTATCATCCATCTTGTTAATTGCTACAATTAGTTGTTTTACGCCAAGTGTTTTTAATAAAAATGCATGTTCTCTAGCTTGACCGCCAGGTGCAATTGCTGTATCTGTTTCACCTTCTTTAGCAGAAAGTACCAAAACTGCTGCATCAGCTTCTGATGCACCAGTAATCATATTTTTGATAAAGTCTCTATGACCAGGAGCATCAATTAACGTAAAGAAAAACTTTGTAGTTTCAAATTTTTGAAAAGCTAAATCGATTGTAATACCTCTTGCTCTTTCATCCTTAATGTTATCCATAACCCAAGCGTATTTGAAAGAATCACCCTTACCAGTTTCTTCTGATTCTTTAGCATGTGCTGCTATTGTTCTTTCATCGACTACACCTAGATCCAACAAAAAGTGACCCATAGTGGTTGATTTGCCATTATCAATATGACCAGTGATTATCATGTTCATGTGGTCTTTATCTGCCATATCGAAGTCAAAGTGAAATAGGCTTTATTACTATTTCGTTTTAGTGTAAGTACACACTTAATTTTTTTCTTTGATATCTATTACAATTTCATATACTATAAATCAAAGTCATGGTATGAAAAATTCATGAAAATAACTGTATCAGTGATTAAAGCCGATGTTGGCGGAATAGGTGGCCACACACTTCCAAGCAATGGACTTCTTGATGCAATAAGGAAAACGGTAAAAGAAGCTAAAGATTTGCTAATTGATCATTATATCGGATATTGTGGTGATGATTCTCATATTGTTATGACCCATACTAAGGGTGTTGACAATGAAGAAATTCATCAACTTGCTTGGAATGCTTTTATGGCTGGTACAAAAGTTGCCAAAGAAGAAGGATTATACGGTGCTGGACAAGATCTGTTAAAGGATTCTTTTTCAGGTAATATCAAAGGAATGGGACCGGGTGTAGCTGAAATGGAGTTTGAAGAAAGACCTAACGAAGTATTCACTGTTTTTGCTGCAGATAAAACTGAACCTGGTGCTTTCAATTATCCGATCTATAAGTTATTTGTTGACGCACTAAGTAATACCGGACTAATAGTAAACCAATCACTTGCTAAAGGTGTTAACATAAACATCATGGATGTAGAAAAAGGTAAAATTGCAAATCTTTCTTTGTGGGAAGATAAACCGATAATTGAGGCTGCGCTTATGTATCCTGGTCGTTATGTTGTTGATTCAGTCACACAATATTGCTGGTACATATGTTGGTAAAGACGATCCAATTTGCCTTGTTAGAACACAAAAAAACTTTCCAGCTACGGAAGAAGCTGGAAGTGTATTCAGTAATCCACATTATGTTGCTGGAAACACACGAGGTAGTCATAATATGCCTTTGATGCCAGTTAAGATCAATTCAGCAGCAACAATTAATTTTTGTATTCCAATTGTTGAAGCATTAGTTTTCAGTATGCATAATGGTAAACTAACTGGTCCATTTGATGGATTTTCAACGCCAGATTGGGATTACATACGCGAAATTGCTACAAAGAAGGCATTAGCAATGAGAAGCCAAGGATTTATCCATCCAGCAACACTTGTACCATCTGAATTAGAATATGCAGAAGGATACAAAGCTATAATGGATATTTTACATAAAAAAATGAAGCCAATTCAAGATCAGCCACAGAACGATCAAAGAAAAGAATCCTATGAAGACCCAGACTAATTGAAATAAAAAAAGTTAAAAGAAATAAGAATACTGTAAATTATGAAATTATCGACATACTTTACAACTTTAAAGCCATTTGCTATAACATACATTTCAGTAATAGCTTTCTCAAATTTTGTTTTTGTTTTATTTAGTCAAACTGTTCGTGATATCATTTGGTCATTTTTCAAAGATGCTGGGGGAGTAATAATACTTGGAATGGTATTTTTATTTGCTCTAGCATGGTTGTTCAAAGCAAGACCACATAAAATTCCAAAACAATATCAAGTTATAATATTTGACATATTTGGGAAAGAATCACAGATAGATGGATTGAGAACTGAATTTAAAAATCATGACGTAGCATGGAGTTTCATGAAGTTTTATAAAAAATCATATCCACTTTGTAATTTTGCAATGGTAGCAAAACAAAAAAGTTCTGCCAAAAAAATCATTTTCAAATATATCTAATTCTGCTTACATAGTTTTTGCACCTATAGATTTCAGTATACACCTTAGATCCAAATTTATTACTTGAATATACAAAAAAACTCATGGAGTTTTCAATAATTGCTGAAATTTTTGAAAGAATGGAAAGCACTACAAAACGTATCGAGCTAACAAATCTATTAGTTGAATTATTAAAAAAAACACCTAAAAAAATAATTCCGAATGCTGTTTATCTTTTACAAGGTATTATCAGACCAAATTTTGAAGGTGTTGAACTAGGTGTTGCCGAAAAACTTGCGATTCGTGCTATTTCAAAATCTTCTGGTTTATCAATTAAAAAAATTGAAGAAGATTATAAAAAATGTGGTGATCTTGGTCTAACTGCATCAAATATACTAAAATTAAAAACGCAAACAACATTTACAGCAGAAAAAATAACTTTAGAAAGAGTTTATGAAACTTTATTCAGGATTGCAAAGTTAGGAGGTAAAGGTTCACAGGACTTGAAAATGAAGTACATTTCAAGTCTGCTAAATGATGCAACACCACTAGAAGCAAAATTTGTATTAAAAATTTTGTTAGGTACACTACGTTTGGGAATAGCAGAAAATACTATCATGGATGCACTTGCAATTGCATTCACCGGGAAAAAAGAGAATAGGGAGCAAATAGAAAATGCATATAATGTTTCAAGTGATCTTGGTAAAGTATCTTTACTAATTGCAACTGATGGAATAGATGAGATAAAAAAATTTAAGATTTCATTGTTTAGTCCGATAAGACCAATGTTAGCTGACCGAGTTAAAAGTGAAAAAGAAGCAATTAAAAAAATGTCGGAGATATTTGCTGCAGAGTATAAACTAGATGGTGAACGTGTACAAATTCATAAACAAGCAAATGAAGTAGTTTTATTTTCAAGAAGATTAGAAAATATTACTCAATACTATCCAGATATTGTAGAGAATGTAAAAAAATCTCTCAGTGTTAATGAAGGAGTTTTTGAAGCAGAGATTGTTCCTGTAAATGAAAATACTGGAGAGTTTCTACCATTCCAAGAACTGATGCACAGAAGAAGAAAATATAAACTTGAAAAAGCTATTTCGCAATATCCTATTACGGTTAATTTTTTTGACGTGTTGTATTTTGATAAGAAAGACTGCTTAAATTTGGAATATTCTGAACGGAGAAAGATTCTAGAAAAACTAGTCAATGAAGATGATTTTTCAAAACTTGTGCCAATGTTACTTGTTAAAAATGAAAATGAGATTGAAGATTTTCTTGAAAATTCTATTAATTCTGGTTGTGAAGGGTTGATGTTAAAAACTCTTGATGCACCGTACCGTGCTGGAGCAAGAGGTAGTAATTGGTTAAAACTAAAACGTGAATATAGAAATGAATTAGGTGACAGTCTAGATTTAATTGTTATAGGCGCATATTTTGGAAGAGGTAGAAGAACAGGCCTGTATGGCACATTATTGCTTGGAACATATAATCCAGATAAGGATAATTTTCCCAGTGTATGTAAAGTTGGTACAGGTTTTACTGATGAAAGTTTAGATCAGCTATATCAAATTCTCTCCAATAAAATAACTCTCAAAAAAAATTCTAGAGTTGTTAGTGAAATGGAAGCGGATGTTTGGTTTGAACCTGAATTAGTTTTAGAAATTGTCGCATCAGAAATTACATTGAGTCCTATTCATAAAACTGGATTAAATTTAATCAGAAAGGGAAGCGGGTTTGCCTTGAGATTTCCAAAATTCACGGGAAAAATTAGATTTGAAAAGGCAGTGGAAGATGCCTCTACAGATGAAGAAGTGTTGACATTGTATAAGGGACAATCAAAATTTAGCCAAATAAATTGAATTCTATGTTGTAAGAGCATGATATAAATTAGAAAAGAATGTAATTGAAATATTAACTATGTATAGCGGAGAATTAGAAGTTCAAGCAAAAAGAAAGGCGATAGCTGTTTTGCAGGACGAAATTAACAGAATTCTTAATGCAAGTAGAGTTCTTTCAACACTACCAAAAATGTTGGTAAAAAAAGATAAGCCGGGAATCAAAAGTGCACATGAACAAATTTCAAGCATTGAAGAAGAAGTAGAAAACCTCAGACGTAAAATCACAAGAGATGTAGCAGATGTTGGCGGTTTGATTTTGAACAGGGACAATATCCTGAATACATCTTATACAATGGATGAAATTGGTGGTTACATAACTGGAATTTCCTTCAAGCTTTCAAACATCAAAGCTTCAACACTTAAAACAGCACATCTAGAAAAAGATCTTACTGAACTCATTGAACTTGTTGTTGATGAAATTTACAAATTAAATGAAATTATTAGAAGCTTAAATGTTGATTCTGCTAAATCTGTCGAACTTGCCCAAGAAACACAAAAAATTGAACGCGAAATTGACATCAAATACCGCAAAATGTCAATTACAGCTCTAAATGAAATTTCTGACACCAAAGAATTACTGTTGATGAAAGATGTCATTGAAGCAATAGAAGAAATGGCTGATAAGTGCCAAGAAGTTTCTGATTCATTCATTTTATTAGCGCTAAGTCTTTGAGTTGTTAGGCGAACTATTAGAAAATAGAATTGTTGTTTGGAACATACAAGAATCTAGAGATTTATTCGCTAATGGTTATTTTGGAAAACCCATTGGAATCTCAAAACCAAACCCGAATGATATCAATGTTCCATTAATTTTGGATCTTATTGAGGGATGTTACCTTCAAGAAACTTCAAAAATTAAGATCGTTAAAAATGGTAAAAAAGTTTCGTTAAACACACTGATCAAAATATGCAAAAAAGAATACCATAATTTTGATAAAAAATTTCAAGTGTACAAAGATTTTCGGGAGAAAGGATATGTCATTAATCCTGGGATAAAGTTTGGTTCTGATTTTGCTGTATACAAAAAAGGACCGGGTATTGATCATGCACCATATTTAGTACAAGTTTATAACAAAAACGATGACATTTCTTCTACTGCCGTAGTGTTAGCAGGTAGATTATCTAGTAGTGTTAAGAAACAATTTATTCTGGCTATACCGCATGGTAAAGACAAAATTGATTATTTGTCACTAGATTGGTGGAGAGCTAATTAATCTTCTTTATGTAGCCTGCAATATTGTTGTAAATATCAAATAATTCCTTTGTAATGCTAAAATCATAACTATTTTTCCATTTTCCGTAAATACGTATACCATTATCTGTAGGATCAACAAAAATTGTTGCGTCATTGACTGACTGGTTTACAATCATTTCATTTAATGCTGAATCAGTGTTTAGATCTTCTGCTAGTTTTCCTCCTTCCCATGTTACACCAATTATTTTTTTTGAACCAAAGTGACCTGTGGTTTTAAGTCTGGTTCGTGCAGTGAAATCAATTAC
>LWDU01034757.1_pt1 | contig 10909 bp, 9 predicted proteins | sample 727161 | NCBI WGS metagenome assembly LWDU01 (sample SAMN04566230, study PRJNA314399) | hydrothermal vent metagenome | isolation source: deep sea hydrothermal plume seawater | place: Mexico: Gulf of California, Guaymas Basin | collected 2004-07-11 | reverse complement strand
ATATAATTCTGGATCAACATAACTATTTTCAACTAAGTAATTACCCCATTCGTAATCACTGTCACCTTTTATTAAAGTATTGTCTAAATCAAAAAGAGCTATAGTCATAGTCTTTATTTTATAACATATATTATGTAAGATATATTTATAAATTAAATATTACAATAAGCTAATGATAGATAGAGAAGGTTATAGAAAAAATGTTGGGATTATTTTATGTAATTCACATGATGAATTATTGTTATGTAAGAGGTTTAAAGAAGATTCATGGCAATTTCCTCAAGGTGGATTTATTAGAAATGAAAACCCAGAATCGGCAATGTATAGAGAATTATATGAAGAAATTGGCTTAGGAAGAAAAGATGTAAGTATCTTAGGAAAGACAAAAAATTGGCTTAAATATGACCTTCCTAGAAAATACCAAAGAAAAACTAATAACAAGCTTTGCTTGGGGCAAAAGCAAATTTGGTTTTTATTAAGGTTAACTACTAATGAATCTAGTATTAATTTAGAAAAATCAAAAAAACCTGAATTCGATGACTGGGAATGGGCATCAACAACAAAGCCATTAGAAATGGTTATAGATTTTAAAAAAAATGTGTATTCTTTAGCTCTTATAGAGCTCTTACCTATGCTTAAAAATTAAAATTTGGTTTATATACTACTAGTATTATTATTAAAGTTAGCATTAAAACTGGAAATTCATTAAACCACCTAAACCATACATGAGAATTTTTATTTCTATTATGTAGAAAATTCCTGTAGATTTTAATACACCATATATGATAGATCAATAGTATAGTTACCAAGGAAATTTTTATTTGTAACCACGGTTGACTTAGGTACTCAGGCATATACATACAAGTTAATATTAACCCAAATAAAATTGTGAGAAGGGCACTTGGGGTCATAATTCCCCATAAAAGTTTTTTTTCCATAATTAAAAATCTATCAAGACTAGTCTTATCTTTAGCCATTGAGTGGTAAACAAATAATCTGGGTAAATAAAAAAGACCAGAAAACCACGCAACCATGAATATAATATGTAATGTTTTTAATAGCATCATACTTAGCATTACATCATACTTAGCATTATATGTATAATTGGTAACAAATTAATAGATAATTTAATAAAGGGTAAAAATGTCTAAAATTGCAATTGTTGGGGCTTCAGGTTTTACTGGAGTGGAATTAGTAAAATTAATTATTAATCACCCAAAAATTAATGAAATGAATTTATTCTCATTTAATAATTCAGGTAGAAAAATTAAAGATTTTTCTAATGATTTAAGCAGCTGCGATCTTATATTAGAGAATATTTCTGATATTGTGTTTGATAACTATGATCTAATATTTTTTGCGTGCCCAAATGGTACTGTAATGAATTACTATGAGGATTTAATGAATTCAAAGACAAAGGTCATTGATTTAGCTGCTGATTATAGGCTTGATAATAAAAAAGATTGGGATGCGCATTATTATCCTATAAAACATAAAAACCCCAGCGTTTTATCTAAAATTATTTATGGACTACCAGAAATTAATAGAGAAAAAATTATAAATTCTAAAATAATCGCAAATCCAGGATGTTATCCAACAGCAGCAATATTAGGCTTAGCCCCTTTGCTTAAATTAAATAATATACATGAGGATATTATTATTGATGCAAAATCTGGATATAGTGGAGCAGGCAGAGCTATGTATGAAACTAATTTTAAAGATAAAATTAATGATAATTTTTTACCATATAATTTATATGCTCATAGACATCATCCAGAAATTGAACAAGAATTAAAAAAAATAGCAAAAGGAAATAATGTAAACGTAATTTTTTCACCACATATATTGCCAATATTTAGAGGAATATTAGAAACAATATATGTAGATTTAAAAAATGCAATTGAAAAAAAAGAACTTGAAAAAATCTACAAAGAATATTATAAAAATGAATATTTCATAGAAATACAAGATGAGGCACATTCAGAAATTAAAAGCGTAGTAAACACAAATAAGTGTCAGATATCATTGCATACAAATAAGACAGATAAAAAATTAACAATAATTGCAACTATAGACAATTTACTAAAAGGCGCTTCTGGGCAAGCTATCCAGAATATGAATCTTATGCTAGGGTATGATGAAAAATTATCACTATAAATATGAAAAAAAAATTTATAAAAAATGAAGGTTTGTACATAGGGTCAACTAAAAATAAATATATAGGCTATATAATAATATTTTTATTAGTATTTTTATTTTCTTATTTATTTGTACAATATTTTTATATTAATATTATAAATAATTCTAAGAATGTACATAGAATAAATATAGACTTAAATCAAAAAGTACAAAATCAAAAGAAGAAAATAGATGAAAAAAATTTTGTAATATCACGATTACAGAGAAATAATAACGAGATGTCTAACATATTTAGCAAATATACTGATGCTATAAAATTTGAAGTTGCAATAGCAGAAGAAGTTAAAAGTAATTTATTTAAAAAAGATGTACTTATTTTAAATTTAAATAGAGAAATAAACTATTATAAATATTTGTTACACTCAAAAAATAAAACAGATCTAATCTCAATAGAAAATTTTCAATTTAATATTATAGATTCTAATAACTTAGAATATGACTTTTTGCTCCTCTCTAATAAATCCAAGGTTAAAATATCCGGAAAATATTATTTTTATTTTGATGGTTTTGATATTAGTAATAAGGTTGTAAAGAACAAGGAATTAAATTTTTCTGACAATAAAAGTAATAATATTAAATTTGAGAATTATATGCGAATTAATGGTAAAATAAATACTACTAATATTAATAAGATAAGTGTTTTGTATTTAAATATTTTGTCTGATGGAAAAAAATATAGTTATGAACAAAAATTAAATTAGGCGTTATGGCAAATAAAATTAACTCTCTTATTGGTTCTGATATTTCTATAAATGGAGATATAGTATATGAAGGCACAGTTCATATAGAGTCCAATATTACTGGCTCATTAACAGCTTATAAAGATAAGAAATCAAAGTTATATATAAATAAGTCCTCTGTCATTAATGGAAATATTATTGCTACTGATGTTGCTATTAATGGAAAAATACACGGAAATGTTTATGCCTATGACCTCATTCAATTAGGATCTGAGGCTTTTGTTAAAGGAGATATTTATTATAAGGTAATTGATATGGATGTAGGCGCTAAAATTGACGGAAGGTTAATATTATGTACTAATAACGAAGAGTTAGACCTATACAAATTAGATATTGAATCTGAAGAAAATAGTAATACAATTAAGGGTAATTAAAGTAGTAATGGAGAATAAAGTGTCTGAATCAACCCAAGTAGATTTAACTAATTATGATAATCATGATTTATTAGAATTTACAGACGCGGCTGCAAATAAAGTTAAAAATTTAATAGAAGAAGAGAAAAATGATTCTCTTAAGCTAAGAGTATTTGTATCTGGCGGAGGATGTTCTGGTTTTCAATATGGATTTACGTTTGATGAAAATATTCAGGAAGGTGATACGCAAGTTCAAAAAAATGGAGTAACTTTATTAGTTGATCCCATGAGTTTTCAATATTTAACTGGTGCTGAAATTGATTATAAAGATGACCTTGAAGGTTCGCAGTTTGTAATTAAGAATCCTAACGCAACTACAACATGTGGTTGTGGATCATCATTCTCAACTTAAGAAGAAAAAATTTCCCCAAGAACTACAGGTTCTTTAGATCCTGTTATGTTCGTATAATCTAACTTATCTTCATTTAGTTTGGATTTTGCAAGCCATGCAAATAAACCACTTTCTATACATTTAGGTGGAAATCCTAGAACATCAGTTGTATCAACGACAATTTTTTCTGAAAAAATAATTTTTGCCTCATTAGCAATGTCTGAAAGAATGTATTATTTCATCACATGTATTAAATTCTTTTTTAATGCTTTTCAATATAGATATAGAAGTAAATTTTGTTAATGTACTTAATACTTCACCATTACTGTGATTTAAGTTTGATAATTTTAATTTTTTAATTATCCAATCATATGAGAAATACTCAGTAGAAGTACTTTTTGGAGCATTAATATCAAAAAATTCATCATTTAAGAATATATCCAACAATTCTTTTGAATAATTATTGCTATATGCAATTTTCCCATTTCTATCATATGGTAATTTATATTTTTTATTTGCCCAAGTATCAATTAATGTGTTTCCTGGGCCAGTATCAAAACCAAAGACATTATTGTTTTTATTATTTGAAATTAATGAAATATTTGATATGCCGCCTATATTAATAATAATTCGAATTTTATTATTTGTTTTAAAACAGTAGTCATGAAATAGTGGTGCAAGTGGAGCTCCTTCACCACCATTATTTATATCATCTTGTCTAAAATTTGAAATAACCTTAATATTAGTTTCCTTATTAAGTATCTCAGGACTACCTATCTGTATGGAAGTATTTTTAGTGCCATTTTTAAAATGTGAAATAGTTTGTCCATGCATACCAATAGCTGATATTTTATTGTTCGTAATTCCTTCTTTTTCAAGCAGTTGATTAATTATTATTCCATATCTTTTAGAAAGATAATGATTTAGCTCATGATTTTTATAATTTTTTAGCAAATCATTAAGGTTATTTTTTATGGAATTTTTTATATCTGCTGGGTAATCATTTTCTTGAAAACAAATCAATTTAATTTCATTATTATTGAAATTAAAAATTCCGCAATCTATAGAATCCATACTTGTGCCAGTAAGAATACCAATATATAATTTATTATTTGTCATTTTCTTATTTTATATAATTTTTTCTTAACCATGTGTATTTATTTATATTAGTTTGATGTATTTTTTTTAGTTTGTTTATATTTTTTTTACTTAATTTTTTTCTTTTCTTAAACTTTATTTTTAAGGAGTTTTTGTGTACTCCTCTAACTCTAAATTCATAGTGTACATGTGGACCTGTTGCGTAACCTGTGGAACCTACATAGCCAATAATTTGTTTTTGTTTTATTCTTTTTCCTGCACGAATTCTCTTATGATATTTAGATAGGTGCCCATAAAGAGTAGTATAAATATTCCCATGCTTAATAATTACTGCTTTACCATATCCCCCTTTTCTTCCCTTATGAATAATTATACCATCACCTGTTGAGTATACAGGAGTGCCTTTAGGTGCTGCATAATCTGTTCCTAAGTGCGGTCTTACAGATTTAAATATTGGATGTAGTCTTTTTCTATTAAAATGGGATGATATCCTATAAAAATCTATAGGAGCTTTTAAAAATTGTTTTTCTAAAGGTGTGCCCTTTTTATTGTAATATTTATTGTTATATCTAAAAGCTTCTATAATTTTATTTTTATTTTTAAATACGGCATATTTAATAGTAGATTTATCGTATTTTTTTCCGTTACTATATATTCTCTCTAAAACAACACCAAAACTGTCGCCTTTCCTAATATCTAGAGAAAAGTCTATATCCCATCCAAAAATATCTGCAAATAGCATTATTTCATTTGGTGATAAGCCGGATTTTATTGCAGAGTTATAAAAAGAATTACTTATATTGTTAAAAAAAACTAATTGCTCCTTAAAATTATTTTTAGTTTTTGTAATTTTAGTAATTTTATTATTATTAGATTCGTAAAGACATTCAATATTTTTATTTTTTCTTTTTATTGATACTAATTTTTTATTAATTAACTTTATTATGATTTCATCTTTTACGTTTAGCTTATATAGGCAATTTGATTTGAATTTTTTAAGTATTAATCTTGGGGTTGATATATTTAATTTACCTAGAATTAATCCTAGGGTTTGATTTTTTTTAATAAAAATCTTCTTAACTTTTATATATTTATTATTGTCATTTGATATATTTATATTTTTGAAGTAATAATCTTTAATTTCCTCTATTTTTTTGTTATCAATCTCTTTTATATGGTTAATATCATAATTACTATATGGCTTATCAATATATAAATAAGTTGATATTATCAAGATTGCTGCCACAACCATGAATACTCTAAATTTTCTTATTGTGTATAGCATATATTGCAGTTACCTCTTATTTGAATTTATTTTATTCATTTAGTATAAAAATATTTGCTCAACTTAACATATATTACTATTATGGTTAAATTCTAACTATAAGCGTTAATGAAATTATTAACGAAGACGGCTTGATAAAGAAGCTGAAATCTTCTCAACCATTGATTATTAAGGCAGGTTTTGATCCTACTGCGCCAGATCTTCATCTTGGGCACACGGTTTTACTTAATAAATTGAGGCAGTTTCAAGATCTTGGTCATACAGTTATTTTTTTAATTGGTGATTTTACAGCAACTATTGGCGACCCTACAGGAAAAACAGAGTTGCGACCAATTTTATCAAAAAAAGAAGTTGCTCAAAATGCAGAAACATATAATGATCAAGTATTTAAAGTTTTAGATAAAGATAAAACTATTATAAAATTTAATTCTGAATGGTTAAGCAAATTATCTGCTAGTGAACTAATTGAGATTATTGGATCTTATAGTGTAGCTAGAATGTTAGAAAGAGATGATTTTAAAAAGAGATTTAAATTAAATAAAAATATTTCTATCAAAGAATTTATTTACCCAATTCTTCAAGGTTATGACTCTGTTATCCTAAATGCAGATGTAGAGCTTGGAGGGACTGATCAAAAATTTAATTTATTAATGGGTAGATATTTTCAATCCGTATATAAACCCGACAATGATGACGCTAAACAGGTTGTTATTACAGTGCCTTTATTGGAAGGGCTTGATGGTGTAAAGAAGATGTCTAAATCTTTAGATAATTATATTGCTATAAAGGATTCTCCAAAAGATATGTTTGGTAAAATAATGAGTATTTCAGATGACTTGATGTGGAAATATTATGATATTTTGAGTTCATTAAGTTCTCAAGATATTGAGATACTAAAGAAAGATGCTGAATCTAACAAACTAAATCCTAGAGATGCAAAGTTTGATTTAGGTATAGAGATAGTTGCAAAATTTTATAGTAAAAAAGAAGAAGAAAAAGCAAAATTAGACTTTTTGCAAGTTTTTCAATTAAATAAAAATCCTGAAGATATTGATATAATTAATGTTAACTCAATGCCATTACCAAATTTATTAAAACATATTGGTTTTGTTGCGAGTACTTCTGAGGCAAGAAGATTGATTAGTCAAAAAGCACTGAAAATTGATGATAAAATTGTTAATTCTATAGAAGTAGACTTAAAAGAGGGCGTTTATTTATTAAAATTAGGAAAAAAGAAATTTATTAAAGTAAATATAACAAACGATTAACTATATATCCTCTAAACTTCAGATATACCTTGACCTTAAGTCATGTAAGTATATACTCCTTCGTTCTCACTGTGATCTTTTATGAGATCCCAAAAAGTCATCATGCATTTAATTTTATGCATGTTTTTTGCGTGAGTGTTACGAATTAATGTCGTAACTGATATATAAAAACTTATTAGACAGATTTGTGCGGGTGCTTGCGTTAATAAATACGTAAACACCAATTTTTACGGAAGCAAGGTGGTATAGAGATATATTAAAGGCTTCCAAACAAAAGTTTTGTCAATTTTATATTGGCATAATGGATTAAACTGAAGAGTTTGATCCTGGCTCAGATTGAACGCTGGCTGCATGCTTAACACATGCAAGTCGAACGAGAAAGTACCTTCGGGTGCGAGTAAAGTGGCGGACGGGTGAGTAATGCATAGGAATCTGCCCAGTAGTGGGGGACAACTCGAGGAAACTCGAGCTAATACCGCATGTATCTTACGAGATAAAGACTTCGGTCGCTATTGGATGAGCCTATGTCAGATTAGCTTGTTGGTAGGGTAAAGGCCTACCAAGGCAACGATCTGTAGCTGGTTTGAGAGGATGATCAGCCACACTGGGACTGAGACACGGCCCAGACTCCTACGGGAGGCAGCAGTGGGGAATATTGGACAATGAAGAAGCACCGGCTAACTCCGTGCCAGCAGCCGCGGTAATACGGAGGGTGCAAGCGTTAATCGGAATTACTGGGCGTAAAGCGTACGTAGGATGTGATGCAAGTCGGATGTGAAATCCCCGGGCTTAACCTGGGAACTGCATTCGAAACTACATTACTAGAGTGTAGTAGAGGAAAGCGGAATTTCGGGTGTAGCGGTGAAATGCGTAGATATCCGAAAGAACATCAGTGGCGAAGGCGGCTTTCTGGACTAACACTGACTCTGAGGTACGAAAGCGTGGGGAGCAAACAGGATTAGATACCCTGGTAGTCCACGCCGTAAACGATGTCAACTAGACGTTGGACTCCTTGAGGGTTTAGTGTCGTAGCTAACGCGTTAAGTTGACCGCCTGGGGAGTACGACCGCAAGGTTGAAACTCAAAGGAATTGACGGGGGCCCGCACAAGCGGTGGAGCATGTGGTTTAATTCGATGCAACGCGAAGAACCTTACCAGCTCTTGACATTCTGTGAACTTTCTAGAGATAGATTGGTGCCTTAGGGAACACAGTAACAGGTGCTGCATGGCTGTCGTCAGCTCGTGTCGTGAGATGTTGGGTTAAGTCCCGCAACGAGCGCAACCCTCGTTCTTAGTTGCTACCATTTAGTTGGGCACTCTAAGAAGACTGCCGGTGACAAACCGGAGGAAGGTGGGGATGACGTCAAGTCATCATGGCCCTTATGGGCTGGGCTACACACGTGCTACAATGGTAGGTACAAAGGGTCGCTAACCCGCGAGGGGGAGCTAATCCCATCAAAACCTATCTCAGTCCGGATCGGAGTCTGCAACTCGACTCCGTGAAGTCGGAATCGCTAGTAATCGCGAATCAGCAACGTCGCGGTGAATACGTTCCCGGGCCTTGTACACACCGCCCGTCACACCATGGGAGTTGGCTGCAAAAGAAGTAGGTAGACTAACCGTAAGGAGGTCGCTTACCACTTTGTGGTCAATGACTGGGGTGAAGTCGTAACAAGGTAGCCGTAGGGGAACCTGCGGCTGGATCACCTCCTTTAAGATATGTATTTTGACGCGAGTATCCTCACAAGTCTGTTCTAATTAAATTAACCATTGTTTACCTATTTTTGTAAACTCTCATTACCAAACTGAGAATATTATATCCAAACTACAGTTTGGGTCTGTAGCTCAGTTGGTTAGAGCGCACCCCTGATAAGGGTGAGGTCGGTGGTTCGAATCCACCCAGACCCACCATTAATGAGATAGGTAAAATTTGGGGGCCATAGCTCAGCTGGTAGAGCGCCTGCCTTGCACGCAGGAGGCCGGCGGTTCGACCCCGCCTGGCTCCACCAAAATAGGTAAACAATTGGTTTTAGATATTAAATTTATATTAATATCGGTATAAAAAAATTTGGAAAACAATGCATCTCAAGAATAAAATATTTTAATATTTTATATATTTAATAATATTTTTTTAGCGATATAAAAATCATATAAGAAAGTTTTTTTTCTTATTCAAGTAAGCTAGTTAATTTCAGATGTTAGATATTTAGAAATTTTAAATATCAGTATATTTGGAGTTATATAGTCAAATTATTAAGTGCACATAATGGATGCCTAGGCAGTAGAAGGCGATGAAGGACGTAGTAGTCTGCGATAAGCTTCGGCGAGCTGACAAACAAGCTTTGACCCGGAGATTTCCGAATGGGGAAACCCGACCGTAAGGTCATCTATATCTGAATACATAGGATATGGAAGCAAACCCAGGGAACTGAAACATCTAAGTACCTGGAGGAAAAGAAATCAACCGAGATTCCCTTAGTAGCGGCGAGCGAAAGGGGACCAGCCCTAAACCTCTTTTATATTTAATTGAACACTCTGGAAAGTGTGGCCATAGTGGGTGATAGCCCCTTAAATGAAAAATATATTTGAGTTATTCGAGTAGGACGGGACACGAGAAATCTTGTCTGAATATGGGGGGACCATCCTCCAAGGCTAAATACTCTCTACTGACCGATAGTGAACTAGTACCGTGAGGGAAAGGCGAAAAGAACCCCGGTGAGGGGAGTGAAATAGAACCTGAAATTATGTGCATACAAGCAGTCGGAGCCCTTCGGGGTGACGGCGTACCTTTTGTATAATGGGTCAGCGACTTACTTTCAATGGCAAGCTTAACCTTTTTAGGGGAGGCGTAGGGAAACCGAGTCTTAACTGGGCGAATTAGTCTTTGTGAGTAGACCCGAAACCGGGCGATCTATCCATGGTCAGAGTGAAAGTTGGGTAACACTAACTGGAGGCTCGAACACACCTATGTTGAAAAATGGGGTGATGAACTGTGGATAGGAGTGAAAGGCTAATCAAGCTCGGAGATAGCTGGTTCTCCTCGAAATCTATTTAGGTAGAGCCTCATGTATCACTGTTGGGGGTAGAGCACTGTTATGGCTAGGGGGTCATCCCGACTTACCAAACCATTGCAAACTCCGAATACCAACAAGTGCAATCATGGGAGACACACGGCGGGTGCTAACGTCCGTCGTGGAAAGGGAAACAACCCAGACCGTCAGCTAAGGTCCCAAAATCATTACTAAGTGGGAAACGATGTGGAAAGGCCCAAACAGCCAGGAGGTTGGCTTAGAAGCAGCCATCCTTTAAAGAAAGCGTAATAGCTCACTGGTCGAGTCGGTCCGCGCGGAAGATTTAACGGGGCTAAGTAATGTACCGAAGCTACGGATGTAAATTTATTTACATGGTAGAGGAGCGTTCTGTAAGTCTGTGAAGGTGAATCGTAAGGTTTGCTGGAGATATCAGAAGTGCGAATGCTGACATAAGTAACGATAATGCGGGTGAAAAACCCGCACGCCGAAAACCCAAGGTTTCCTGCGCAACGCTAATCGGCGCAGGGTTAGTCGGTACCTAAG
>LWDU01038214.1_pt1 | contig 10910 bp, 6 predicted proteins | sample 727161 | NCBI WGS metagenome assembly LWDU01 (sample SAMN04566230, study PRJNA314399) | hydrothermal vent metagenome | isolation source: deep sea hydrothermal plume seawater | place: Mexico: Gulf of California, Guaymas Basin | collected 2004-07-11 | reverse complement strand
CTGCGGCCTCCATGGCAATGGCAAGCGCCTCGGGGGATGCACTGAAACTTGCGGCGATAACGGCGTGCAACCGGACACGCGGTTCGGGGTCGTTGACCATCTGTCGAATGAGTTCATCGGCTGAGCCGATCTGTTCCTGCCAATACCTGAGCACCTTGGTCGCTGCGGCCCGGGCGCTGGGATTCGCGCTTTTCAACTGCTGCTGCAGCAGAACTGCATCGACCTCGTTCAAACCTTGGCGAACCCAAAGCGCCTCTGTCCGGTGATGCTCCCGTTCGGGGTCGGCCGCATTCAGGTTTTTCAGCCATTCGTCCAACGCCGGGATTACTTTACCTGCCGGTCGCTGCTGAAGTTCCCGCCGGGCGAACTCACGGGTGCTGCTCTCGTGCGATTTCAGGAGGCTCAAAAGTGCTTTGACGGGTTCGCCCTTGGTTCGCGGTTGTTTCAGGAGAGGCCGGTCGGGATGAGAGATGCGCCAGATGCGCCCACGCCGATGATCCCGACCGGGGTGCCGTTTGGAAAAGTGCATGTTTTCAAAAATCTGCGTGTAAAAATCGGCGATGTACAGGGCGCCATCCGGCCCCAGCGCCATGGCCACGGGTCGAAAAAGCGGATCGTCGCATCGCAGCAAATGTCCGTGAGATTCGATCTGATAGACGGACCCGTTCGTTTTCAGGGTGTACCAGGCGGTGCCAGTTTCCCCGACGCAATGATTGACGAGGAAGCGGCCCTGAACTCCGGGCGGAAAGTGCGTGCTGAACAGAAGCTCACAACCCGATGCGATATGTCCGCCGGAGTTGAAGGCGAGGTGATTGGTTCGATGCTTGGTCTTGGGATAAGCGAAGTTCGAGGAAAATACATCCATCGGATAATACTGCCCGGCAGAGGCGTCGAGCATGATGCCACCTCCCCACCGGTCGAACAGGTTGCCGAAAGGGTTCCAAAAACTGTGCGATACGTAGACCCCGAACCGGTGCCGCTCCGGCCGGTAACGAAAGACCGCCGCGTCACGCACGCGGCTCGGCCCATAAGGCGTCTCCACTTGTGTGTGGTAAAAAATGCCCTGCGTGAAATACAGTGCCCCACCCGGACTCCACCTGAAATTGTTCATCGCGTGTTCCGCATCCTCAGCACCAAAGCCATGAAGCAGCACCTGCATCCAGTCTGACTTGCTGTCGCCGTCTGTGTCGCGTGCCAACACAAGGTTGGGTGCCTGGGCCAAGATCACTCCACCCTCGCCGAAACCGAAACCGTGCAGCAGGTTCAGGCGATCAAGAAAAACTGTGTGGTTGTCCGCCACCCCATCGCCGTCCCGATCCTCGAGGATCACAATCGAGTCATCCGGCTGTTTCCCCGGCAGCGGATGAGGCCAGGTGGGCGTGTTGCCCACCCACAAACGACCGCTCGAATCAAACTGAAGCGCCATCGGGTTCGCAATGGGAAAGTCCACCTCGGAAGCAAACAGGTTAACCCGATAACCCTCAGCCACCTTCATCATTTCCTGCTGCATCGCCGGGGATTGGGCACGCCCGGGTTTCCCGTCTGACTCCACGGCCCAGACCGCCTCGGGGTCATTACCGGAGATTGATCGGGATGAGGGTGTTGGATGCCAAATCGGCCTCCCTTCCACCGGGGGCTCGAGCCAAACATCAGCCACCTGTGGTTTTTTACTCCTCCAGATTCGCTCGTCCATGTCCTCCACCAATTGAAGGGACTGCCTCCGTTCCCGGCCCAGGTGCTTGGCTCCTTGAATATCGTTCCGTCGTCCATGAATGTAGGAGGCGTTAGGGGCGTGCCACCACAGTTGGTGCCAATAGTTTTTCTCGTAAACCAGCCGCCGAAAGGCATCAGCTTCGGATGGATCGCCCTTGGGCTGCGATGCCGTCAAACCGTCCAACAGGCCAAGTTGCTTTGCCATCATTCGGCTCACGACCTGGTAGCCGGATTCAGTGAGATGAATGCCGTTGAAGGTCAACCTGCCGCCCTGCCCCGATACCCGCTGTGCTGTTGCCGAAAACAAATCCACGGCGTGCACACCCGGTTGATTTGCGACTTGGAGCAACTCCTCCGAATAAACCTTCAAGTCGCCGTTTCGAGCCGGAACATCCACCGTTGCCGACGAGTTATCCTGGGCGATGGGAGTCACCAGCACCACTCGGGGCGGAGAGTGCCCATTAAACTTTTCGGCTCGGAGTTGCTCCACAAAACTCTCGATCTTATGTCGAAAGTGCCCCACCCCTGCAATGCCATGAAACGATTCATTCATCCCGTAACAGACAAACACAATGTCGGTACGTTCCTCGCGCAACTCATCAGCCAAGCGCGGAAATCCCAAGGGGCGAATCGGCTCCCCCACCTCTTCCGCCGGCCAAGCCAGATACCGAATCCGCAGGCGGTGTTCCGGGAATCGGCTGTGCAGAAACGTCTCGAAATACCCGAAGAGATGCATCCTCTCGGCGAACGTGTTGCCGACGATCACGATGTGGTCGTTCTCCTTTATCTTGAGGTCGCCGGCCCGCGCTGTTGAAACAACCAACAGCAGAATAATTGCACTGCAAACAAAAACAAAACGCATTTTAAAATTCATCCGGTTATTGAGCCCTCACTGCTGAGCGTCAATCCACCGGGGCGCTGCCCCACCAATCCTTGTTCGGCTTGTAACCGGGGGCGAGATAGTTCGCGTGGCGTTTTTCGAGACCAACTTTGCCCTTGCTCTTGAGCGACTCCCAACGCGCCTCGCGCTTGGCCAAGTCGAACGTCGCATCCTTCGCCGGAAGCTTGGCGTCGGTGGACTTGAGCCAGGCGTCGAGCTTGGCCCGGAGGGCCTTGGCTTTACTGGGCTCGCGCCTGGCCAGATCATGTTTCTCCGCCGGATCCTTGGTCAGGTGGTACAGTTCGTCACGACCGTCCTCGTGGTAATAGATGAGCTTCCAGTCGTCCTGTGTGATGATCGACGACGGCTCACCGCCCTGGTTGCCGTAGTGCGGGTAGTGCCAATACAGCGGCCGATCGGCTATTGCACCGCCCTTGAGCAACGGCACGATGCTGACGCCGTCCACGTCCTGTTTTTTCGGCACAGGGATGCCGGTAAGCTCGAGTAAAGTCGGATACCAGTCGATGCCGTTGACCGGCACGGCGCTGGCCGAGCCGGCTTTCGTCACGCCCGGTGCGTTGATGTAAAACGGCTCACGGATGCCGCCCTCCCACTGCCGCCCCTTGCCGCCTCGCAACGGCGTGTTGCTCGTCGAGTAGGCGTCCCCGGAAGATACGCCGCCATTGTCGGAGGTGAAGCAGACAATCGTGTTATCGGCCAAGCCGAGCACCTCAAGTTTTCGCAGCACGATGCCGACAGCGTCGTCCATCGCCTCAACCATCCCACCGTAGATCGGGCAGTCCTGTACCTGGCGCACATTCAGCCGCCGATCGAAAATAAAACGCTCCTTGGCCAAACCGCCGGCCTCGGCCTTGTCGCGGTATTTCTGCCACAGCTTGGGCGTGGTCTGGATCGGGCCGTGCACGGAGTAAAAAGACAGGTAAGCGAGGAACGGCCTGTCGCGGTTGGCCTGGATAAACGCCGCCGTCTCGCGGCCGAGCCGAATCGGCAGCGACTCGCCAGCCGGACCGGGCTCGAGGTTGGGATTCTGCCACGGCGAATAATAACCACCGCGCGGACTGCCGACATCCCAGCCGCCCTTGTTGATGTCAAAGCCGTGATCAGTCGGCCACGATCCCTTGCTGCCGAGATGCCATTTCCCTGCGAAGAACGTCCTGTAACCATTTTCGCGGAGCACCTCGGCGAGAGTAATCTCCGAGGCGCGCAGGTTTCGATCGTACTCCGCGGGCAAGTGGCTATCGTGGCGCCCCCGTCCACTCCACGACTTGCCCGAGGCGTCGCCGATCCAAGTCGTGATACCGTGGTTCGGCGGGTATTTGCCGGTGAGAATACTGGCACGCGAGGGGCTGCAAACCTGGCAGGTCGCGTAGCCTCGAGTGAACTTCATGCCAGCGGCGGCGAGTAGGTGGAGCCCTCATTGCTGAGATCGCGCCAGCCAAGGTCGTCGGCAAGAATGAAAACGATGTTGGGCCGCCGCTTGGCTTCGTCGGCAGCATGAACGTGCGCTTGGCCAAACGACAGGCAAACGAGCAGGACGATGGATTGGGTGTTGAGCTTCATCACAATTTTGAGTGCTAAAAAGACAAGCTAAGCAGGGTGCCGCAGGAATTCAACACGACATCGGTAAATTATACGACCTGAAAAATAACATCGGCGAACCCCAGACGATCGACGTCGTGGGCAGTCAACCCAACGATTCAATGAAGGACACGTTCCTGCACGAGGTGCTTCACGCCATCTGCCACGTGATGGGTCTGAGGGCAACCGAGAAGGAAGAGAACTTCGTTCGCCGCTTGGCGACAGGATTGTGCACGGTGTGGAATCACAACCCTGCTGCGTTCAAGTGGTGGAGCGGGTTGGTTTAGTTGCCAGCAGCTTTCAAAACCCGCTTTTGCTGCCGTGTTTGCGGAGGAGGTCAGCGACCACAGGGCGGTTTAGAGTGGCCAGTGAATATATCACTCCCATCTAGGCTTCATTTTAAGGATATGCTCTACAAAGTAATCCATTTGCCTGCGACGACCGTAGGGAGTTCCTGCCGCACCGTGCCCTGTTCCCGGGATAAGAAGGAAGTCAAAATCCTTGTCTGCTTTAATCAAAGCATTAACGACCTGTGTAGTGCTTGCTGGATCGACATTCCGATCAAGTTCACCCACGATCAACAATAACTTACCTTTTAGTTTATGGGCGTGAGTGACATTGCTGTTTTGAGAGTATTCCGGGCCGATTGGCCAACCCATCCATGCTTCGTTCCACCAGATTTTATCCATGCGGTTGTCATGGCAACCGCAGTCTGAAACACCTACTTTATAAAAGTCCCCATGATGCAGCAAACCGCTCATTGTGTTTTGGCCTCCCGCTGAACCACCGTAAATACCGACGGTGGACAAATCCATTTCGGGGTGTTTTTTAGCAGCAGCCTTCATCCATAGTATTCGATCCGGGAAACCGGCATCCTTGATGTTTTGCCAGCAAACATCGTGAAACTTTTTCGAACGCCAGTTGGTTCCCATCCCGTCAATTTGGACTAGAACGAATCCCAACTCGGCCATTCGTTGCTGACCGTAATAATCACGGAATGCTTTTGGCACATAGAAGCTATGTGGTCCGGCATAGATACTTTCTATCACCGGATAGTGCTTCGTCGGGTCAAAATTAGTCGGACGCCAGATTACTCCAAAAATATTCGTTTCTCCATCTCTCCCTTTGGCTACAAAGCGCTCGGGGAATTTCCAACCGGTTTTCAATAATTGCGCACAATCAGCTCGTTCCAGTTCACAAATGAATTTCCCGTCAACTGAACGCAACTCATGGACGGGAGGCTGATCCACACGCGACCATTTATCGACAAAGAACCGTCGGCCTGGAGACCACTGTAATTCGTGCGTTCCATTTCCTTCGGTTAAAACAGTCAAACCTGTGCCATCAAGATTAACACGGCAGTGATGTATGTAATAGGGATCCTGCTTCGGATAAACCCCCATTACTTGGAACCATATTTGTCGTCTGGCTTCGTCGATATGCTCAACCTTTCTTACCACCCAATTTCCTTGTGTGATGGGGTTTTTCAGTTTCTTTTTTCGCGTGTCGAAAAGGTAGAGATGATTCCACCCGTTACGTTCACTCATCCAAATCAATTCTTCACCATCGCCAACCCAGTATTCATAATGTTTTTGGGAATAATCGACAAACGTGTTGCTTGTTTCCTCAACGACAGGCTTGGTTTTTCCATTCCGCGAGTTTACGGAAATGATTCTAAGCACCTGATGTCCTCGCTCGTTGTACTCAAAGGTAAATTCCCGTGAATTCTTGGCCCAACGAATACGATTGATTCTCCACGGATTGTTAAATAAACCCTGTTCGATCTGAATTTCTTGTCTTTTTGTAACATTAAATAACTTGGGCCGTTGTTTTGCCACTCGATCGCCCGGTTTAAGATATCGGAACGAATGCAACTTGGGCTGCAATTGATCCTTTGGGGACGACTCAACAACATTAACTATATGCTCCTCTTCCTTAAGCGTTCGCAAAGCTGCCAACCGCTTCGAATCAGGTGACCAGTGGATATCACCTCTGCGATAACCGTCCTCATCAGTGCCATCCTTACTGAGCTGAACAGGCTGACCGTCCTTGCCCTGAATCCAAAGGTTATGTTCTTTTAGCAACACCTCCCATTTCCCATCAGGCGAACGCAAGCCTCGGGGCGAACTGTATTTCTCGTGTTCAGGTTGCTCGTAGTCTTCATTGGACTTGACTGTACTCTTCTTCAAGGCGTTCGTACGGCCATCGATAATCACGGTTGGGTTTCCGGGTTTCGCCTCATAGATGCCAAGATGTTTGCCTTCTTCAGTTTCAATGAGCCACACATGATTTGCATAAGTGTGTTGTTTGAATTCCGATTTATCGCCAATCACCTCGTAAAGATGCCGCCCGCCATCGCCTGACACCCAAACCAAGCGAATAATCTGATCCGTTACATTGCGGAATGTGACATAGGTTTCCGGCCCGTTACTGCCGGACGGACGAATGGCCTCGGGGGGCTCCAGTAACAGAGGCTCTTTAACAGATGACGCGAACTCAACTAACTCGCTAGTTTTAAGATCCAGTTCCCAACTATTACCCTTTCCTATCAGGCGTAAGCGATTCGGATTATCGGTAAAAGCTAACTCATCGACGGGAAGTTTCTCAGCATCTACCGATTGGCCAAGAGCATTACTCAAGGTCGCAGCAACTTTGACATGGTCGAATGCCAATTGACGTTCGCCCTTGCTTGTGTTCACCAAGACAAACTCTCGTCGGTCGGCCGACAAATCGTTGCGATACCAGAAACGGTCTGAATCTGCAGACCAGTTGGGATTGACATGCTTTATGAAGACTTTATTTTGAACCCTATCCCGCAATCCCATTGCACGCTCATAATCCGCTTTGGAACCTTGCCCGAAAAGTTGGGTCAAACAATTGTAGTTGAAGACAACAAGCGCACAGCCAAGGCGGAATATATTGTATGAAATCACAGCCGAAAGTTTGGTGGGTGTCCAGCAAAAGATCAAGCCGAAGGTATTGGATGACGAGGATTTAAAACCGTTACGGGAAGATGAAACGCAATGGCCTTACTTGGCTCTTTCAGCTTTCAATTCTTGCCAGATTTTGCCGCCGTGTTTGCGGAGGAGGGCGGTGATTTCGGTGTGTTTGCCATCGTTAGAACCGACAAATCCATCAAGTGGAATTTTTCCCTTGTGCGGCCCGGACGTCACTCTAACGTTCAAATCCGCACCCCTGGAAATTAGTAATTTGGCGATTTCCTCTGTTGCCGCCATGTGCAACGGCATCATTCCAGTCATATAGCCATAGCCGAGCTTCTGTTGGGGCGTCATCTCCGCCGGCCGGCCGAAGGCCATCAGCAAGGCCGCCCCCTTGATCAAGAAACACCTGAAGGTGACATAACAAGGCGATGCTCCAAACCAGGCGCTAAGCGATTTTATCCGCAGACAGGAACCGACTTGACTCAGGTGGCTTGTGGTCGTCCAATTTGCGAGTTACGTTATTTTATGAATGTTACTCGTCGTCAATTCCTGAGTTCCGCGCTCTCCTCCGCAACGATCGCGCCAAATGTCATCACCTCCAGTGCTTGGGCAGCCAAACCAAGCGGCAAAATCAATTTGGGTTTTATCGGGGTTGGTATCATGAGTCGCGGTCACCTGAACTTTTTCCTTGGCCAAGAGGATTGCCGTGTGGTTGGGGTAGCCGAGGTAGCCAAGGTACGTCGAGACCACTCGATGGACATGGTTCAGGGTCGATATGGCTCTAATCATGGCTGCAAGGCATATGATGATTTCAGAGAGTTGCTCGCGGACAAATCGATCGACGCCGTGGTAATCGGCACGCCTGACCATTGGCATGCCATGTCGGCCATCATGGCTGCCGATGCGAAGAAGGATGTTTACTGTGAAAAGCCTTTGACAGTGACCGTCCGAGCGGCACTTGAGACGATTAAGGCCGCTCGACGGAACAACATTGTGTTTCAGGTTGGCAGCCAACAGCGTACCGAGTTTGGTGGACACTTTCGCAGGGCCGTTGAGTGCGTTCGTAACGGTCGTATTGGCAAAGTGAACAAGGTCAAGATTGGAGTTGGAGCGCCGGCGGTGGCTTGTGATCTGCCTGCCGAGGAGAGGCCGGATGGTATCGATTGGGAAATGTGGCAGGGATCGGCACCCGAGAGGGGTTTTAACAAGATACTTTGCCCTATTGATGTCCATCGTCACTTCCCGCAATGGCGTCGCTACCGGGAGTACGCCGGGGGCGGTCTGAGTGATATGGGTGCTCATCATTTTGATATTGCCAAGTGGGCGATGAATTTGGACGAAACTACTCCTGTGAAAATTGTTCCGCCCAAGGAAGGCCAAAGTGGATTGCGCTTGGTCTATAGTAACGGCGTGGAATTTATCCATGAGTCGACAGGTGACCGGTTTAAGGACTGTGTGTTTTACGGTTCCGAAGGAACGATTTTTGTTGCTCGTGGAGGCATTAGTGCCGATCCCAAGACAGCTGTTAATTCGTCGTTTGGCAAAAACGATTGGCGACTGCCGAACATAGGAAAAAGTCACAGACGCAATTGGATTGACTGCATTCGCTCACGCAACAAACCGGTCGCTGACGTATCATACGGGGCTCACACCTCGATAGTATGCAGCTTGGCCAATATCGGTTATCAACTACGTCGAGAACTGGATTGGAATCCTGAGAATTATCGTTTCGGTGGTGACAAGGAAGCCAACGCTTTGGCTAACCGTACAGGTCGTGGTGAATGGAAATATACTTGAACAATCAAAGCAAAAAACTAGAAAATTTTCTGAATGGACATTTTGTGTGACTGTGTTTCTGGCTGACTTGTTGCTGGATATATCGACAGAAAATTCCAACAGAATTTAAACCACATACAAACAAATGTTTTATTTCAGGAAAATAACCATTCTATTGTCGTTGAGCTTGATCGTAACGCTACCGGACTCGCTGCAGTCCGCGCAGGAGAAACCGAACATCGTTTACATCATGGTGGATGACATGGGGTACGGCGACGCGGGATGTTACAATCCGAAATCAAAAATCCCCACGCCGAACATCGACTCACTGGCCAATGCCGGAATGCGCTTCACCGACGCTCATTCGCCTGGGGCTTTGTGTCATCCTTCAAGGTACGGGTTGCTAACCGGTCAACATCCGTTTCGCACAGATGTTTCGCTATGGCGGAAGCAACCTGTGATCCGGGAGGGACAGATGACGATCGCTTCGTTGTTGCAGTCGAACGGCTACCGGACAGCGATGGTCGGCAAGTGGCATCTTGGCTTTCAGGAAAACGGCTACGACAAGCCTCTCCCCGGCGGCCCGGCAGATCGCGGCTTCGACTCGTACTTCGGCATCCGCGCCTCGACCGATATTCCGCCCTATTTTTACATTCGGGGCAATCGAGCCGTCGCACCACCAACCGACCACATCAAAGCCAACAACAGCAAAGACTGGTCCCCCATCCAGGGTGCCTTCTGGCGGGCGGGCGGTATCGCGCCGGGCCTGCAGTTGAAGGACGTACTGCCTCGTTTCACCGATGAGGCGATCACCGTCATCGAGGGTCACGCCAAGTCCAAAACCAGGAAGCCGCTGATGTTGTATCTCGCGTACCCTGCGCCGCACACTCCCTGGCTACCCTCGGCCGAGTTTCGAGGCAGCAGCAGGGCCGGTATGTTCGGTGATTTTCTGGTGATGGTGGACGCAATGATCGGGCGTGTGCTCAAGGCGCTCGACAAGGCCGGGATGAGCGAAAACACGCTCCTGTTTTTCTGCTCCGACAACGGCCCCGTCTGGTACGACACCGACGTGCAGCGGCTTGGCCACGACTCCGTCGGTGGTCTGCGCGGCATGAAGGCCGACGCGTGGGAAGGCGGCCATCGCATGCCGTTCATCGCGCGCTGGCCCGGCAGGATTCAAGCCGGATCGGTCAGCGGGCAGACGATCTGTTTCACGGACATGCTGGCGACATTCGCCGCGGTCGTGGATGCTGAGTTACCGCCGGACGCCGGGCCGGACAGCTTCGATATTCTCCCTGTGCTACTGGGCAAACAACCCGAGGCCAAGCCGATTCGCGGGCCGCTCGTGATCCCCGCCCGGCGCGGTATAATGTCGATCCGCTCGGGTCACTGGAAATTGATCACCGGTCTTGGCTCCGGCGGTTTTTCGAAACCGGCGTATATCAAACCGCAGCCCGGCGGCCCTAAGGGTCAGCTCTATCATCTCGGCAACGACCCAGCAGAAACCCGCAACCTGTATCAGGAAAAACCGGACATCGTCAAATCCCTTCAGAGCAAATTGACGCAAATTCTGAATCAGACAAAAACACGACTGTAAAATCTCACCCGATCTAATATCAATAAAATGAAACAACCAAAAATTAATCTTTTTTTAATTTTATGCCTCTTCTATGGGGCTATCCTGGAAGCAAAGGCTGCCAAAACTGACAAGAACCGCCCTAATATAATTTGTATTATGGTGGATGACGCCGGGTACGGCGACTTTGGCTGCTACGGACAAAAGCTATTTGCCACGCCAAACATCGACCGCATGGCGGCCGAGGGGATGCGTTTCACGCAGCATTACTCAGGCAGCACAGTGTGCGCGCCAACCCGCTGCAGCATTATGAACGGCGTACACACTGGTCATGCCTACGTGCGCGGCAACCGCGAAGTGCAACCGGAAGGCCAGGCTCCGATCCCGGCAAACATGATCACCATCCCCAAGCTACTTAAAGAGG
>LWDU01039530.1_pt1 | contig 10914 bp, 11 predicted proteins | sample 727161 | NCBI WGS metagenome assembly LWDU01 (sample SAMN04566230, study PRJNA314399) | hydrothermal vent metagenome | isolation source: deep sea hydrothermal plume seawater | place: Mexico: Gulf of California, Guaymas Basin | collected 2004-07-11 | reverse complement strand
CTCAACAGGGGACCGAGTCCCACGAGGCCGGAAACCGCAAACGACGAGGCGGCATTAAGAGAAGAAACGGTGAGGAGAAGCAGCGATTTCGCCTCGAGCTCGAGGTACTTGGAGAGCCATGGCAAACTGGCGAGGGGCAGCAAGAGCACAGATGAGGCCGCGAGGTTGAAAGGCAGGGCGCCGATATACCACCGGTAAATTAGAAAGGCCCCGAGAAGTGGGGCCATGACCGAGGTCACTCGGATCAGATAGCTGGCGAGCCATTCTCGCGATTCTCTCGAGTAGGGGGGGCCGGAGTCTGTCCACTTCAATCGGAGCATTTGACCGGATTGTATCCCTTTGGTGGCGACGGGACAGTGCGAAAGTACGGCACTCTGGCCACGCTAAAAGTCTCTAGAAAGAATAGGGGTATTGACCGTTAACGCAGCCCGTCACGGGATCCCCCGTCACGGGATCCCCTAGGGATTTAACATAACGCCCATACCCGGACGTTGTACGGGAAGGCAGCTTGAATGTCCCATCCCCGACGTGGCTCAGCTTTCGGGAAGAACCATCTCGATGTTGAGCTGTCCGGCGAGCCCGGCGGATCGATGTTCGGCGCTCTTCATGTACTCGGGGTCCGTGATCATCTTGAGCATCGCTTTGCGGTTCGGGTACATCGCGATCGCGACGGAATCCCAGAGTTCTTCGACCACGCCGAGGCGGAGACCCGTCACCCGGCCGCCGATGATCGGCTTGCCGCCGACCTGGGCGAGATGAGCGACGACCTCAGATCCGTAGATTCCGTAGGCCTGCTGCCCGGTCAGTTCTGTCTCACGTCCGTCTTCGTACTCGGCCTTCTCCTTGAACTTCAGGAGGTTCACCATGTAGATGGGGCGGTCGTGACCCTCAGCGGTCAGTTCCTGGATCTGTTCGGGGGTGGGGACAACAGCGTTTTCGACGTTCATGAATTGGGGCCTCCGTAGGATTCATGAATGAGAATAGGACATTCCAGTCGGATTCCTGCGCAACGTCCTGATATGGACATTATCTTGAATCCGGATGGGGAGCCCCGCGGCGTACGCTCGGACCCATATGGGTCAAGAGAACGCGAGTCTGGGTGTGCGCGGGATTGCACGATGATAGGATTCATCCCATGAAGATCGTCAGAGCCGACCTCGAAGACCCGCACCACCAGACGTCGCTGATGGAAATGGTCGAAGCCTTCAGCGCCGATCCCTTCGGCGCTGGTCGCCCGTTGCCAGAGTCGGCGCGCGCGGGGCTGATCGATGGACTGCGCGAGCATCCCACCACGCTGGTGTTCCTCGCCTTCGAAGCCGAGGCGCCCATCGGCATGGCGATCTGCTTCCGCTCCTTCTCGACCTTTGCGGCCCGCCCAGTGGTCAACATCCATGACTTCTTCGCAAGCGAGAAGGCGCGCGGCCGCGGCGTATCGCGCGCGCTCCTGGACGCCGTCGAGGCCGCGTGGACCTCGCCGTGATCGGGACGCAGACCATCGCCCTGGTGGAAGAAAGCGGCGTCGGCGCCGTAAGGACGTTCATCGAGAGCCTCCGCGACCCCTGCTGAGATTCACCTTCCGGAAAGGGGCTAAGGAAAACCAGGACCCTTTCGTCCGGACGTATCGAACTGTGAACCTCAGCGCGGCACCAGCTGAAAGATCCACAAGTAGCCGCTGTCGAACGCTTCCCGGGGGATCGCCGGACCACCGGCGTATTTTCGGCCGAGCTCTGCCATCACAGGCTCGACGTCCGGACCACCCTTAACGCGAACCAGTTTTCGATCGTAGACTTTTCCGTCGACCCGAAGAATGGCACGACCATCCTGTTCGGCCTGCAGAGGCCACTGCTTCCAAATCTTTCCCCACCAGGTCGTCATATAGCCGCTTGGAATAAACACTCGCCCTTCGTGCACCGCAATCCAGGTTGTGCGCGAGACTTCCGGATCCAGAAGTTGGAACTCCACCGTCGGATAATCCTTCGCAAAAGACCAGTCGGGCTCGACTCTGGCCACCTCACCCGTGACGAAGGGACCTCCAGCGACTATTTCCAGGGGACCATCCGCGAAACGAGCCAAGGCCAGTGTGCCGAAGGCAAGAACGAGGAAAAAGCCAAAGAAGTATACAATCCACTTGGCGAACGTTTTCATTCTTTCACTTCCTTCCACTCAATCCAGCAAAGACTCAATCCCGAAAAGATAGAACATTCGAGTTGGTCCGTGGCGGGGCTTCTAAATACCTGGTGAAGAGTTCGAATCCATCGTCGATCGCTCGAGTATGCCTGAATCCGTAGTCCGGAGGGGTTTGAGATTTCGGGAGTTTGAAATGCGGAAAACAGCAACCTACACTTCAGCCCATGATGGGGACAGTACTCGGCGTCGCGGCCCTTCTTCTGGTCGTGGGAACCCTTCGTCTCTGGGGCCAGCGAATAAAGCAGGTGCAAATCCCGACCGATCGTCGCGGCTTCGTCGCGGGCTGGGCGGGTGGGGCAGTGCTCGGAATCATCGCCCTGACCCAGGACCCGGGCTGGGCGGGTGCCATTCCGGCGACCCTTGCCGCACTTGGCGGTAGCTTCCTCAGCGTCCTCGTTTTCGTAAGCCCCCAAGCCGTGGGCGCCGATGCGATCCGGGTGGGCGAGAGCCTGCGGAATTTCACGGCGGTGGACGAAAACGGCGACACATTCACGAGCACGGCGCTGGCCGGTAAACCCGTACTGATGAAATTCTTCCGGGGACACTGGTGACCCTACTGTGTCGCCGAGTTACGGCGATGGGAGGAACTCCGGCCGCAGCTCGATGAGCGCAAGATCCAGATCATTACGGTCTGCACCGACAGCCCCGCGAAAATTCTCGAAGGGCATGCAAAGCACAAGCTGAAGGCCGCAATGCTCTCCGACCCAAAACTCGAAGTCACGGATCGCTATGGGCTACGCAATCAGAAAGTGCACACCGGGCCGCCGGGTCTTCCTGGACTCCCTGTCCCCACCACAATCCTCGCTGATGCTGGCGGCGTAGTCCGCTGGATCGACCAGTCCGAGAACTACCAGCAGCGATCTGAGCCCAGCTACGTACTCTCTGCCCTCGAGCAGCATCTCACCGAGCGATAAGGCCTACCGCGAATTCACTCGGTCCGAAGACAACTGCCAGGGACTTCCCCGGACCGACTCCCCCGATCTCGACGCCAAATTGAAGTTTTCAGCTGGCCCGCTGGTCAAGGCTCCACCTGACGGCTCAGGAGACGCAGTCGCCAACGGATTGCCGACTTGCCCCGCTCGTTCAGGTAATCGCCCACTTGAGGGCCGTAAATCCTACCGTACAGCCGAGCTGCCTCTTCCGGCGTCCGGTACTCGGCAACGTAGTCGAAGTCCGACCAGCCGTAGCCTTTCTCGTCGACACCATGATCCGGACCCTAGCCGGCAAAGAAAAGCTCGGCCATGGGAGAGTCTTTAGAAATCCCGTAGAGCGAGCCGACTATCGGACTGAGTTCGCCGATCACGTTCCCCGGCGCACACCCGCCCAAGAACACTCGGCCCCCGGGTCGCACGACTCGCTCGGCCTCTCCCGTGTCTACGGCTCCCCACATCCCAACCGCGTGATCAACACTCCCACTGCTAAGAGGTAGTGCGTTCGTGTCAGCCCTCAAATAGGTGACATTGTCAATATTCTCGGCCTTCATCTGCTCACAGGCAAACAACGAAGGCCTACGCTGTAACTCCACCGCGTAAACGTGCCTGGCTGTACTGGCCAGATTCAGCGCACACCTCCCGGTCCCCGCACAGATGTCAACTAGTGTGCTGTTGCTCAATTTGGAGGTTTCGACCAATCGCTCCACCAGCCCCAACGTTGACAACGCAAACGCATGATAGACAGCTGGAAGCTTGTCGATTATGTCATCAAACTGAAAATATCCTGAAGTTACTTCGAAAGACAATTTTCACCGGAAAACCCAAAAGAGGTCAATCGAATCGAAATCCCAGTATACCGAATGAGCGCATACTGATAGCAGCGAGATTCGAGGGGGATAGGACATTCAAGCTGGCTTTTGGCACAACGTCCGAGCCTGGGCGTTATGTTAAATCCCTAGGGGATCCCGTGACGGGCCAGTGCGACGAGCGCGAGCCAGTTGGTCGGCTTCATGGAGACCCCCTTTCGCGGAAAGATCCGGCGCCAAGTCGAACGAAATGAAAAGCTCGCTTCCGGAAGCCGCCGGAAGCGCATAGGCTACAGGATTCGCGAGGCCAATCCATTCAAGCTGGGTTCTGGCAGGACGTCCGGGGGTATGGGGATCTGGGGATCTGGGGATATAGAAGTTCCGCCACATCGATCGGAATCGAATCGGGGTCACCCGGCACCCGACACAACTGCGGGGCCGACCGCTCTCGGCTCGTGGTTGCTCGGACCTACGCAGGTCTACCGGCGGCGCAGGCCGATGAGCAGCAGGCCCGTACCCAGCAGCATCGCGGTAGTCGGCTCCGGGATGACGGCTCCAAAGGCGCTGTCTTCGTTGCCTGGGCTCTCGGGATCGTCGGGGCCGCTGACGAACTTGGCGGCGGCTTGATATCCGGATCCGTTGGCAAGCACGAAATTCGCTGCCGTACAGGCGGTCGTCGTGCAGGAACCCGTAATGGTCATCAGGAAGACCACAGACTCGCCTGATGGAATCAGGTTGGGGTTCGACGCTCCGACGCCATCGGTGAGGGCGAAATCAAACGCACCGAAGCCGTTTGCGTTGGTGCCGGATTCCACCGGGGTCCAGGCGGCTAGCACATCACCGCTCACCGAATGGGTTGCGGCAGTCAGCGAAAGCCCGGTGACGCCGGCGTCGGCGTTCCACCAGACGCCGTTGATCAGGAAGGCGTCGGGCGCGGAGGTTTGATTCGAAAGAGTCAGACTGAGCGTATTTCCACCCAGAACGTCCAGGGTGATACTCCCCGACAGGGACGCCGCGGGCGTGGCGTCGCTGCTGACGTCGCTGAGGCTCAGGGTGGTTGCAAAACTTGTCGCCGCAAAGGTTACGGCTGCCATCAAGGCCAAGCTGAACACGGCCCCACGAATCCCGAATCTCATCCAATCCGCTCCCAGTTGTCTCGCTCGCATTGATTCGCGAGCGGTGACCACGCTTCCCGGTCAGATCAGTAGCAATAGTTGTGCCGAATCCGTGATTCGTTCGAGCTTGCTTGAGGTCGAGTAAAATTGAGGAAAAACAGAATCTTGCCGACTTCGAGAGCGGAGGGTGAACGCGGCTCTCGAGTATTTCGGCGAAATTCTTTCCACGGCCGCGGAAAAACTTTCGTCAGACAGGGTAATTTGATCCGCGGCTCGATTTTCGACGCGACTCGCTCCGACGCGAAGATCCGCGGCAATCGGCGAGGTCGCCCGCGAAGGGACGATTGACTTGACGGCGCCGAGTTGCTCGTCCGCCAATCAGCGCGAGCCCCGCGCTCAGCACGAGCATGCCCACGCCACCCAGGGCGGGAAGCGCCACGGGCGCCTCGACCTCGCCCGAAAGGTTGGCGGCGAGCATTGCGGTCACCGAAAGCGTGACGGGCTCGCCCCCGATATTTCCGGGCTGCTGGGTACTGAGCACCGCCGAGAGATTGACGAGTTCGTACTCGAGGAAGGAATCGAAATCGACATCGCCCAGCATCCGGAGGGTTCCTGTCCCGTCACGGGATCCCCTAGGGATTTAACATAACGCCCAGGCTCGGACGTTGTGCCGGAAGGCAGCTTGTATGTCCTATCCCCGATGAACTCCGCCAGCTCGATCGCCGCCTCGTTGGGGTCGCTGACACGATCGAGAGTGGCATTCTCTGACCACTGCCACGGATAGCCTTCACCCGGCTCACCCTTTGCGAGTGGATCCGAAATTTGGAGCGGCAACAGCGGGGCCAGTTGCGGAAGCCATTGGTGCTCCTTCTCGACTTGGCCCATGGCCCATCCGACTCGGGGGAGTCGCACGGCCATGTCGTCACCGAGGCGGTAGAGCGCATTGTCCGTGCCGGCTGAATCGATGCGAGAAACGGGTAGATCTGCCCACCGTGGAAACTGAGCAGCCAGCAAGCGACTCACGAGCTCCGGGTCGGTCTCCACCTCGCCCTCGTGCATTCGCACGACAGTCAACGCGCGACGACCCCGTCCACCCTCGAAGACCTACGCACCCTGTAGCCTCGGTGCTCCGGGCTCGAGCACATCCGCCTTGGATGCGGGTGGCTGCACCTTGGTGTGGTAGATGACTCGAATGGGGGGCGTGAAATGCGACGAACCAAAGAGGATGTTGAGACGATCCTTGAAGCCCTTGTTGCACTTCAGCTCCATGTACATCTCACCGAAGCCCGAATAGATAAGCCGCACTGGGTTCATGTAAACATCCGGATCATTCGTCAGGCCGGTATTTGGCGTCTCCTCGGTCGGCTTCACGAAGGTGCCGAACACGATGTCCCAGAAGTACAACGGACAGAATCCGAGGTTCACCGCCTGGTGCTCCGGGCGATTGGAGTGATGCATGAGGTGGTAGGGCCCGCCCGCCGTGATGAAGAAGCCCCACCTCACCCATTTGTTGCGCACTGACCATTGGTACATCGTCAGCGTGTGCCCGATCGCGCCCAGCCCTACGCTGTACACGAGCTCAAACAAGGTCACGAAGATCACGATCTCGACGATGCTCGTCGAGTCGTGGCTGAAGAGCTTGGTGAGCATCCCGTAAAAGACGGGAAGCAGCATCTTCTTGAGAATGAACCCGATCCCCGTGTCGTCGGCGACGATGGAGGTCATTTCCGAGATTCGGACCGGCGTGTGGTGAGGCCTGTGAATAAGGAACCACAAGGGCCGCCACTGGTGACACGCGCGATGCCACCAGTAGCCGATGAATCCAGCGATGATTCGACTCGAGAAGTAGGCGATGAAGGGAGAGAAGTGAACCAGGGTCGGGACCCGGTCGAGTTGCTCGGGCAGCCGCTCCAGATGCGCCTCCAGATCGAAGAGCCAGAGCTTTGCATCCGCCAGATCCCAGTCGAAAAGAAGGAACAGGACGACTCCTGGGACCAACATTACGAACCATGCGGAGAAGATCAGGAGGAGATTCGACAGCTGGTAGGCGGCATGCTCCAGGGGCATCTCGGAGCCGAATTCTCGCTTCTGTCGCGTGTACCCAGCAAGCGTGATGAAGTAGCGAACGAAGATCGCCAGACCGAGCACCGCAAAGAGAAACTCCGGACTGAGCAGCCAGGCCGCATAGGTCCCCACAGCAGCGTCTCGACCTTCGAGATTGACCTGTGTCACGCGGCCGAAGAAGTTCATGCTCCCGTAGGCCGTCGCGATGCCGGCATACACAAACATCACCGCCGTAAACACGCCGCGGAGATTGCTTGATGGCCGTACTTCGCTGTTTACGCAGCGTAGGGCAAAAGTCCGAATCCAACTTCTCATCGCGCCAGTTCTTCTCTCTGATTGCAGCAAGCTGCTGATCGCGCCACCGATGTCGCCGACGCCGCCGATGATGATGATGATGAGTACGGCACTTGCCCGCCACGGGACTCTCCATGGGAACTTAACATAACGCCGATACCCGGACGTCTTGCCAGAACCGGGCATGAATGCCCCACCCTCTGTTCGAATTCTGCGGGGATTGTCGGATGAGGCTTTGAGCCGACTGGCCATGCAGGCGCGGCTCTCGGCCCTGCAGCCGCGGCACCTCTTCGCCCCTGATTGCGGAAGTGCTCCGACTGATTCACCATGAGTCGACTACCCATGCGCCCTTCAGCCATTCTCTTCGACCTCGATGACACTATCCTTCGCTACGAAGGTGGTGACTATCGGAAGCTATGGCGTGCTTGCGTCGAAGAGTATTGCCACCGTTTCGATGGGCTCGCGCCGCGGGATCTCTTCAACGAGATTCAGTCGATCTCGGAGCGCTTCTGGAGAGATCCTGAGAGGCATCGGCGTGGCCGCTTGAATATGAGGGCGGCCCGCCAGAAATTCGTTCGCGAGGCGGCCCGGAGCTTGGGGAGCCCCAATGATCAGGCCGCCGACGAGCTGGCAAATCGCTATCACGAGCGCCGCGAGTCTGAGGTGGTTCCCTTCGAAGGCGCCCTTGAAACACTCGAATATTTCAGAAACTCTCCCATCAAGACGGCATTGCTCACCAACGGCGGGGCCGATACCCAGAGAAGGAAGATCGAAGACCACCAACTCGAGCGCTTCTTCGATTGCATATTGATCGAGGGCGAATTCGGGAAAGGGAAGCCGAACCCCGACGTCTACCGGCATCTCACCCGCGAACTCGGAGTGTCCGAGAGGGAATCCTGGATCGTGGGTGACAACCTCGAGTGGGAAGTACGCGTCCCTCAGCGATTGGGTTTTTATGCGATCTGGAACGATTACCTGGGTCGGGGACTCCCCAGGGAAAGTGAGGTCGTCCCGGACAGAATCGTCAAGAGCATCCGCGAGTTGATCGATCTCATCGCATGAGCCCGCCACGGGGCTTCCCATTGGGACTCAACAAAGGGGCTCCCGCCGAGGACATCCGTCGCACAGGGGGAGGGGCGCACAACTACACGCTTCAGCCAGTGTCGCGTCGCCCGCGTGTGATGAGGTGAAGCTCGGTCGTCCGGAGTTCTCGCTCGTCGAGTTGTTGGAAGCGTTTCGCCAGTCGGCTTCTATCCGTAGGCAGCTCGTCCTGGATACGTCGATCAGCCGCGACGATGACCATGTCCATTCCCTCGTAGCAGTCGATGAACTGCTGTGCACGCCACCGGTTGAGGCCACCGGGAATGAACCGCGCTGTCATCCAATACGCGAAATCCGAGTATTCGAGCATCTCAAGGTAGTTCGTTTCACGCGATCCGTGATCCATCAGGTCGATCTGGTTCGACTGCCAGCCCAGCGCGGCGGTGTGATCCGCAAGCATGGACAGAGTCGGTTCGGGCTCCCAGATGTGCTCGAAGCAGGAATGACTCAGGATGAGATCGTAGGGCGCTTCGGCGCGCGCTGCGAAGCTCCTTTGATCGCACACCACATAGTCGATCGGGGGGGCCACTGCCGCGGCGGCGACCTTCTGCAGAGTACGCGTCGTTCTGCTTTCCGGTTCGCCGCGCCGGTCGGCTTCTTCGAGCAGATCCCTGGCTGCATTCTGCAGCCAGGTGGCATCGGGCGTCATGTTCGGGTGGGCATCCCAGAGGGTCACCGACACGCCCTCCCCACCGCAGGCCGCCCACCAGAGGAGACCGTTGCCGACACTTCGTCCGGGTCCCACTTCCAGGATGCGAGACACGCGCCAGTCGAAGCCGAGCTGTTGCAGCCGGCTTGAGTGCCGCTCGAAAAGACGCCAGCTATAGCTCGCGGTATCGGAGCTGAAAGCCTCCGCGAGTGCTTGTCTGGGAAAAAACAGCCGCCGGCCGATCGGCGTGCAGGAAGACAAGTTCCGGCCGGTACGCCAGAGGGCGCGAATGATCTTTCGAGACGACGTGGGCATTGGAAGTGGAGCTCCGGTTGTCGAGTGTGTAATGCGAGATGGAACGAATCGGGGCGGATAGAAAGTTCGAAGGGCCATTCTACAGACTGGGGCAGACAAGACACGAGCTAAAGAGGAAAAACGGGGGATCTCGAGAGCAATCCGGGGCCCGTAGGCGGCGACATCGCGGGGGACCACCAGGCGATACTCCACCACCCCCTCGCCGAGGTCCGCGCCGAAATCGGCATCCCCGAGCCTGAGGCCGGGCCCCACATGTTCATCCTCTAGGAGCCTCGGCGGCCCCCCGAAGAAGTGGGGCCGATACGGCCTCGGGGCCCCTCGGCCATTCGCCCGCACGGGGGCGCATCAGAGCCACCGAGTAACCGGCGCCGAGCGCCGCGTAGCGCGGACCCATGCGCGGGAGAAAACTGCCCGTCAGCACGTAGCCGCCCCGGGGCCAGACCCTGCGCCGAAGCCCTAGAACAAGCTCGGAGAGCAGTCGCTGGGTCCGTAGAATTCGACGAAGCGGCCCATGGGCCAGAAGACCAGGCATTGGCCCCCCGCCCCAGCAATCGCACGGCGATACGCATCCCCGAAACCGAGCCCGCGCCCCCACTCAACCGGCCCGCTGGCTTCCAGCGGCCCTGCACCCGCCAGCCATCGAGCGCGAATACGCCTGCCAGCCAATCGTGACGGATCAACAAGCCCCGCCACGCCCCAAAACTGCCCCCATGGCGCAGGTGGCCCGAATGGGAGACCAGCACCTGTTGCAGGGTCGTGTCGTTCCAGCGCTGCCGCTCCGGGGCGGGGCTCGCACTCCCGTGCGGGAGCGCCACCCGCAGCCCAGGCCCCGAGAACACGGGCCGCAGCATGCGCCGCTCGGCCTCGTGCACGCGGCTCTCCTGCCCGCCCGGCGTGCGCCTCCGCGGCACCCGGTGGCTCCACCACGACTTCCAGCCCACGAAGGCCACCCGGCGGACACACGGCCACGATCTCTTTCGGTTGCACCCGCAAGCACAGCTGCAGACGCTGATCGAGGAAGGCAGCGATTGCTGCGCGCCAGGCCACCAGCTCTTCGCGGCTCTCCGACAGCAGCACCGTATCGTCGACATAACGCAGGTAGTGGCGGGAGCGCAGTGTGCGCTTCACGTACTGGTCGAGCGCGTTGGCGTCGGGTTCACCAGGGGCTAGGTCTTCAAAGTGTGAAAGCTGGATAAACACCTTCGGAGATCTGAAAGGAGATATTTCCGGTCGCGTCCCGAGGGCCACGACCTGCTTGCTTGCCGGGCGGGAAAGCCTTATCCAGAGGGTGATATCGGCGTTCTCGCCAGATCCTGCACGACGCTTTCTAGGTACTGTGGCGGATGCCGATCGGTTGATGGTTGATGGAGCGAGTATGGCGGCCTCACTGGAAGTCAGATGCGGGAAGCATGGATAGAGCATCATCTCTTCTCGAAGTGTTTCCGAACAAG
>LWDU01032701.1_pt1 | contig 10914 bp, 17 predicted proteins | sample 727161 | NCBI WGS metagenome assembly LWDU01 (sample SAMN04566230, study PRJNA314399) | hydrothermal vent metagenome | isolation source: deep sea hydrothermal plume seawater | place: Mexico: Gulf of California, Guaymas Basin | collected 2004-07-11 | reverse complement strand
TAATTATTAATTTTTATTTATATTAATTTTGGTTTTGCCGAACTTAAAATTAAATCATCATCCGAAGCAAAAGAAATGGTATTTCCTCCATAAACTAAATAATTACAAACATTGAATGAAACTTTACCTGGACTAACCGAATAAGACTTTGTAAATCCATTAATATCGATTATTAATTCATCAGAGTTTCCTCCGCTTTTTACAACTTCAAGAATACAATTTGCTCGACCTTTAACTATTTTCCTTGCTTGCAAATCGCTAAGTCTAAAGAAATATTCTTTATCGCTTTCTACTTTTTTAGTTTTAACAAATAAGTCTGCAAATAACACCTCATACACTGATTGCTGTCCAATACTAAATGATAACTGATTACTTCCAACACTAAACAAATCATCAGAAATTTGGGCAGTTAATACTGTAGCTGAAGGCACTTTATTGTAAATAGTTTGACCATTCAATTTGATATTTAATGGATTATTTGTTGAAGAAGTTCGTCTAACTACTGCATTTAATGTTGCGGAAGACACTTCACCACCACCAATATTGAACTCATAATCATGAACTAAATCTTGACCCACTTTATCAGTTCTGAGTAAAACATTTGTAAGCCCAAGCTTTGCAGAAGAAAATATATTAACTCCTTTCTTATCTAAAACAATTTCCAAATTATTATTTCCATTATACATTGAAGTTGCAGGTAAATCTATATTTAGAAAATTACCCACAATTGGTTCGGCAGAATATATTTGATTGCCATTAAGTAAAACAATAAGATCACCTTTTCCTGCAGAATTTTGAATGAAGGCATTAAGACTCATACTTACAGTACTTGTGTCCCAATCAGGAATAAAGGAATAAGTCCGACTATCTTCACTAAAAACACCCGAAGATAAATCAAGTTTACTTATGAGTACTGAATCTATAGAATGAACTTCAGAATCAAGTTTGAAATTGTCAATATTATATATTTTTGAACTACTCGAACTGGTTTTTGTTTCAACATCGCCCGGAACAATATCTATTATAACTTCGCCATCACCTGTTTCTATACTGTCAAGCAATTCATTGCGGTCCAATTCGGGTAAAGAAAGTATAAATAATAAGAATCCTGCAAGCAATACCAAAATAACAATTGTACCTACCGGACTAGATTCCCTAGACTCCCCTTTACGGCCTATTTGCATGATTGTAAACTAACAAGCTTTTAATATATAGTTTTTGTTCAAAATAGTATGATTGTGCAAAATCTAGATCAGAAAAACAGTCGCCTTAGCGTAAGAATTGATAGTCTCGATGACTTGGTTTTCCTAAAACAAATAATCGAATCGGGTGATTTTGTAACTGGTCGAACCTACAGAAAAATTAAACTTGGAGACGAAGGATCTCGACAAAGATCAATTAAAAAAAGTGTTAAAATAAAACTTAGAGTTGACAAATTAGCTTTTGATCGATTCTTAAGAATACATGGAACTGTTGAAACAGAAATTGAAGGAATTGCAATGCATTCCGCACATTCAATTGAAGTTGGAATGGGAACTGAATTGGAAATAGAAAAAGAAGGCTGGAAAAAATATCAATTGACACTTATAAAAAATGCAGAAGAAGCGTCAAAGGCTCCAAAGGCACTAATTTGTGTATTAGATGATGAACAAGCCAGTTTTGCACACATAACTTCTTCAGGTTATACCAAACTTGGAAGAATAAGTTTACGTTTGTCAAAAAAAAGATATGAGGAACAAAAAAATCAAGGTTACAAAGATATACAACGAGTTGCCAAAGAAATCGATAGTAAATTTAATGATCGAAAAGTTGAAATGATAATCCTCGGTAGCCCGTTATTTTGGAAAGAAATTGTAAAAAAACAACTAGATGAAGATTTTCCTGAAACTTCAAAAAAGGTGCACTTGAAAGATGTATCTTCCGGTGATGAAGATGGAATTCGTGAATTAATTAGTGGAAATGCGTTGGATAAAATAATCAAAAACAGTCAGCTGAGTCGCGAAGAAGACTTAGTTAATGAGGTACTATCTCAGTTAGCAAAAAACTCTAAATTAATTATTTATGGTGTAAAGAATGTTGAAGCAGCTGCAGAATCAGGTGCTGTTGAATCCATTTTAATTTCAGAATCTCGACTTGATGGTTCTGAAAAAATAAAAGAATTAATTGATAATGTAGAAAATTCTGGTGGAACAGTAAATCTAATTTCATCATCTTCTCCAGCAGGCAAAAAGTTAAATGGATTAAAAGGTATAATAGCTAAATTGAGATATAACTTAGAATAAAATGGCTACTAAAATTAAACAGGTGAAAAAAGAAATAATTGTTTTTGACTTTGACGGAACTCTTATTGATTCAACACAAGAAATAGTTGACGCATACAATGAATCATTTTCTAAAAATAATCTATATCGCGTACCTGCAAGATTAATTAAACAAAATTTGGGGAAATTTAGGGAAACGATTATACATAAAATATATCCCTCATTAGGTAGTCGTAAAATAAAAAAAATTGCTGAAGATCAAGGCAAATTATTAGATATTAGTAAAGCACAAGCAAAACCAAACGTTGTCGAAACACTTACTAAACTTAGCAGAAAATATACTTTAGCAATTGCATCAAATGCAGAACACAAAACAATTGTCAAAACACTACAACATTTAGAAATTAATCCTAGATTTTTCAAAGCAATAGTTGGTATGGATAATATAAATCATAGAAAACCAAGTACTGAAGCATTAGAAAAATTAGAACGCGCACTTGGATCAAAAATCAAAGCAGTTGTTGGAGACACTGAAACAGATATTCAAATGGCAAAATCCTATAATGTACTTGCAGTCGCAGTAGTTGGAACTAGAAGTTACGAGGATTTGCTGAAAGAATATCCCGATATTATTGTAAAAGACCTCTCTGAGCTATCAGAACTTATATAAATTCCGGCAATAATATAATTATATGGCTTTTAATGAACGAAAAGTTATAGAATTAGGATTAACGGGTTTTCTCATCCTATTATCAATTTACATAGCCTGGAATCTTTTAACTCCATTAGTTTTCGGAATGCTTCTTGCATATTTTGCATTTCCAGTCCACAAAAGACTTAGAAAAAAGATTGGAAGAAATATTTCTGCACTAGCTATTTGTGTATTCTTTGCCGCAGTACTTCTTGCAATAATAAATTACGGAATTATATTCATAAGAAATGAAATCTGGATTATGTACTTAAAATTAAAATTGAGTTCAATATCCATTTCTCCTCAGATTCAAAATATAATAGATTTGGGTGCCGATAAAATTATAACCAGTTTATCCACACTAATCGCACAAATACCTTCAATAATTATTCTGAGTTTTATATTTTTCATAACGTTATTTTACTTCTTAAGAGACGGAGAACGACTTACTGCTTGGTTTGAATTGAACTTTCCAATGCCTAGACGAAAGAAAATACAAATTTTTAATGGAATAAAACGCAATGTTGACGCATTTGTCCATGTTACAGTATTGATTGGAATTATGCAAGCAATAATTGCAGGAATTGGATTCACTATATTTGGTCTGGGATACCCTGCAATTGCAGGAGTTGCTGCAGGACTACTTTCATTGTTACCTATTGTTGGACCTTACTTTTTATATGCCGGAGTTGCTGCATTTTTAATCTTTAGTGGAGCTGTCGGAAAAGGAATTAGTATACTAATTTATGGAATTGTTCTGGGAAGCATTCTGGATTACGCAGCAAGACCTCTTCTTTTAGGGAGAAAGGCAAAAATACATCCATTAATAATGTTTATTGGAATTTTTGGAGGACTAAGCACATTGGGTTTAATTGGAGTACTAATCGGACCAATAATCTTAACAATAGCCTTGGCATTCTTTAAAGATATAGGACGAGATTCATGAAACTAACTGAAAAAATAATGAAAAATAGTAATACTGTTTATATGATTCTATTATTAATTGGAGTTTCAGTGTTAGGAATTTTTTCATATGCGACCTATATTTTTTATCAAATAGTTCAAGGAACTACACTCATTGGTTGGACTTACTTAGTTGCTGCACCAAATCTATTCGCAATATTACTTATCTTGATGCTTCTTTTTGTTGGAAAAGAACAAGCAGCTAATGAAGTTGCAGATTTTCTAGGCGGAAACTAATTCTTCAAAACTAATTCCTAATTCTTCAACATCTTTCTTAGAAATAGCATAATCTCCTTTCGGAGTTTGTCTTAGTTTAAATAATTCAAAAAACGTCCACTTTGAAGCAAATTTTACAGCAAGAATTGGCTCAGCACCAAAGGTTCTTGAGAATTCAATTAACTCAGTAATTTGATTATCTCTGAAATATTGAATATTCTTTTTTGTAGCTTTAGCTTCAACCGCAATAGTTCTGGTTCCGTTGCTTGCTAAAACATCTGGACAAGGAAAACGTGAGGATCCTGAACCGGCAACACGAATAGAAGCGAATCCTTCACTCCAAAATTTAGAAACTAATTCTCTTTCTGCATTCGAACCTTTTGCTTTCATTTAACAAAAACCTCAACAATATCTCCGTCTTTACATTTGTGTTCAAGACCAACTTGCTGTCCTTTGAATTTTGCACTAGGTCCTTCAAGCTTAGCATATCTAAACTTCCGAACAAAATCTTGATGGATCATTCTTGCAACATCTTCAACGGTTGAGCCTTTAGTAAGAACTATTGGATTCGGAGCAATCTTCCCATCAGTCTTTGTCTGCACTCTAATCTTCCCCATCATCTTCCAAAGCTTTGGAATTAATTTAGTTGAAAATTTATTTCTAGATAATTTAATATAAGGAATCCTAACTTCAAAACCTTCAGCTCGTTCTCGAGTCTTTGTTAGAATAATATTTGCATTTTCAAGTTCAGAAACAATCATATCAAAATCTGCTTTACTATTTGCAAGAACAATTGCAACATCTACATTTCGAACAACACTCAAATATTGCCGACCGTTTTTGCTATTGTAAAATCCCTTATAGATTCCTGGAACTTCAATCCCTTGAATTTTAACATTTTCAAATGTAATCATTTTATGAACAGGTTCAGAAGTTGTATATTCGTATTCAGCAATTTTTACATTTTTTCCAGAAAGCATTTTCAAAAGAGTTGACTTTCCAGTATTGGTTTTTCCAAAAATAGCAACTTGACCTGCACCTTCTTTCCTAATCGAAAATGATTTTGCACCTTTACCTTGTTTCTTTTCAAACTCAACTTGATCTTGAAGTTTCTTAATCTGTTTTTTTATTTGAGCTTGCTGTTTTTCAGTTCCTTTGTGTTTGGGAATCATTGACAACATTTTTTTCAACGCCTTAACTTTTTCAACAGTCGTTTTAGAATCGTTATATTCTTGTTCAGCATTAATGTACTCAAACCCAACATTCATTGGCATAGCTAAATCTAAGAATAATGATTTAATAGCTTAGCTATTTGACATAAACAAAAACCTTAAAATAGTATATAGTAAATTTTATTTCACAATGAAGGAAGTTCTAAATTTAATTTATGAAATGACTTTGTATGTTGTTCTAACTTTCGGGTCAGCAGCACTTATAGTTATAACTGGGATAATTCTTGGTAGAATTCTTGGTAGATTAACAAGTCGTGCAATAACGAGTATTAATCTTAATGGAAACTTGAGACGAGCATTAGGAATAAAATCAAAACCCGAGATTTTAGCAGAAAATATAGTAAAATATCTAATCATTGGAATTGCAATTATTGCTGCATTAATTCAAATTGGTGTTGCGATATCAATTATGAATTTTATATTAGTAATTATTGGTGGAATATTATTAATTTCATTCACGCTAGCACTTAGAGATTTCATGCCAAATATTTTTGCTGGACTTTATTTAATTGCAACAAAGAAATTAAAGAAAGGAGATTCTATAAGATTCAAAGATTTTGATGGAACTGTAACAAAAATAGATTTACTTGACACATACATAAAAATGGATTCTAAAAATACTATGATGATTCCGAATTCTTACTTAATGAAAAACTACATTATTAAGCACGTGACGAGTCGTAAGCGGCGAGCAAAGTAGATGTTCCTGTAATTCCACCAATTGGTCTAATTGTTTCCATAATAAAGGAAGGTAGATCTGATGCATCATCCAAAAAGACTTTTGCAATCAAATCATATTGACCATAAACAATACTTACATCTACAACGGAATCATTTGAATTCAAGGAATTAAGAACTTCCTTTTCTTTTCCTGCTTCTGTATTTATTAAAACATATGCACTTAACATAGGAATTAGTCTTTTAGTATTAAAACTTAAAAATAGCTCGAAAATCAATAATTTTAGAAAGACGTATAGGCCCGCATGGAAAAGGTCCATAGCCAAAGTGTTACCCTAAGATGAATCGTAAGATCCTCCAACTCAAACAGTTTGGTCAATAGCCTCCTCTGACATTAAGAGATGCTAGCAAGGGATTAAACGAATCGAAAAAAGTTCGCATATCGCGGCCTATAATCTCAGATCGTCGTTTTAAGTTACTAACAGTTGCCCTTATTGCCCGTATCACTATTTATAGCTTCACTCGCGAGAGTTGAAACTTAACTTTAAGTGATTCACAAGGTTAGCCCCGTCTTTCTAAAAGAAGAAAACATTAATTCAATATAAATCTTATCTAACTTCGCCTACATAAAGTGTCTCAAAAAATACTTTTTCTTTAGTAACAACTTTATGCTCAAATTTTACTGGTGAATATGATGAATAAACAAATAAAATTCGTCCATGTAGATTCAAATGCTCTTGAGCCAGTTTTATGAACTTTAAAATAAATTTTTCACCACCGCTCCAAATTGGATCTAGTGGAGGTTCTGGAGGTAAATATGGTGCATTGAATATTATCAAATCAAATTTTTGATTATGGAATCTTTCAAACAAATCCGAAACAAAAAACTTAATGTCAACTTTGTTCAGTTTAGCATTTTCTTTGGCCAAATCAATAGCCGAAGGGTTAATATCTGCACCGATAACTTTAGAATCGAGATAATTTTTCTTTGCAGTAATCGCCTGGATTCCTGAACCGGTTCCCATGTCTAAAACCTTCTTTGGTTTGAATTTTATCATATATTCTTCAACAACTTTCTTCAACAACTTTGAATCTTCTCGAGGAGAATATACTTGTTCTGAATCTTTCAATTCCATCATTGTTTTAAATTTAAAGACCTTATAAAAAGTATGTTAAATATGATAATTATTCTCTTACTTTCCTCTGCATATTTCCTAGGATTCTTGCTAAATCGAATTGCTAAGGAAGAATTTGTATGGTTTCAGAAAAAAAGTAAACAAAAATTTGGAAGATTTAAATATATTATTGCAGCATTAGCTGGATTCTCAATAGGTCCAACTCCGAGCAACACATTAATCTTAGTAATATTCTCAATTCTACTAATTTATTCATCATTAACTTCAACTAATAAAAATCCAAAAATTTCGCTAAAACAAAATATGATTCAAGCACTTATTTTTATCGGAGCCGCACTCCTATCAAAAGGTTTTTAAAACTAATATCCTGTTGATAACCATGGCATCAATCAATGATACTGCTCCGGAAAAAGCAAATAGCGTTCTAGCTGGAGAACTCAAAAAAATAGAAGAAATTCAAGCACCTGATTGGGCAAAATTTGTTAAGAGTGGAAACCATCGAATGCGACCTCCTGCAAACCCAGATTGGTGGCATATTAGAGCTGCATCAGTTCTAAAAAATATTTATAATCATGGTCCTGTTGGCGTATCAAAAATGCGTTCTCGTTATGGCGGAAGAAAAAATATGGGGCGAAGACCTCATAAATTCACAAAAGCTTCTGGAAATATTCTAAGAAAAATTACTCAGCAACTTGAAAAAGCAGGGTTAGTTAAGCAATCACAATCACTACATAAAGGGAGAATCATTTCACCAAAAGGTCAATCCTTACTGGATAAGACTGCGGTGCAATTGAAAAGCGCAAAATGAGTTCAAGAAAACCTTCCGGAAGAAAAAAGAGATTAATTTCAGCAGGACGTCAAACTAAATGGGCTCCTTTCTGGATTATTCCAAAAAAATTCGGAGTAGGTAAACGAGTTCACCCAAGTGCTGCAACTTCAAAGAAAAGAAGTTGGAGACGAACTAAAATTCAACGAGGATAAAAATGATGAAAGCTGGAGAAACACGGACATACACAATTCCTTTGAGAAAGGAATTTCTAAAAGCTGCAAGATGGCGAAGATCGAAGAAAGCAGTTAGTGTGGTTCGAAGTTTTGTGATTCAACATACAAAAAGTGAAGAAGTGAAAGTTGGTAGATGGCTTAATGAAACAATTTGGAAACGAGGATCAAAAAATCCACCATCACGAGTCCGAGTAGATGTAAAAAAGGAAGAAAATTATTCTATTGTTGAACTTTCTGAACTACCGAGAAAAGCAAATAAAACTGAAACAAAAATAGAAGATAAAATTCCAGAAAAAGAAGAAGAAAAGAAAGAAACCAAACCTAAAGTAAAAAAGACACCTGTAAAAAAACCAGTAGTAAAGAAAGAAACCAAGAAAAAATCAACATCAACTAAAACTAAGAAAAAATAAATGGTTCACGTAGACAAAATAAATTTTAAAGGAGATCCCAACATCGGTCTGTATGCATTGGCAACAGATTCTTTTGTTCTTATTGGAGAGGAATTAAACAAAAAGCAAACAGAACTATTGAACGAAGTTTTTCAAGTTCCAATAATTACTTCCAAAATATATGGTACTCCTTTTGCAGGAATTTTTTGTGTAGCAAATAAAGAAGTATTACTTGTTCCAGATCTTATTTTCGATAGTGAATTTAAATCTCTAAAAAAACAATTAAAGGGGATTGTTAAAGTTAAAAAATTCAAAACAGTTCATACTGCTTTAGGAAATACAATTCTAGTTAATGATACTCATGCAATCATAAGTGCAGATTTTTCAACAGAAGAGTTAAAGAAAATTGAAAAACTTATGAATATTAAAATTAAGAAAATTGAAATAGCTGAAAGTAATGTTCCCGGAGCATACGGAATCTTAACAAACAAAGGAGCAATTTTCGGTTCAATAACTTCAGATCCGAGCATTAAAGAACTTGAAAAATATTTAAAATTTGAAGTTGGAATTGGTACAGTTAGTACTGGTAGTTCAATTATAAGCTCAGGTGTAATAGCAAATTCAAAAGGATTTCTAGTAAGTGATAATTCATCTGGTTTTGAAATTGGTAGAGTTGACGAAAGTCTAGGATTTATAGGTAAATAAAATGGATAAACAAATGGAATTTCAAATGTTACAGCAACAAATGCAAAAACATCAAACAGATATGGAACACTTTCAAAGACAAAAACTTGAAGTTGAACACTTAGTTGAAACAATTAAAAATCTAAAGAAAGATGAAAAAGTATTTACACCGATTGGTGCAGGAATTTATTACAATGCCAAAATTACTGATAATTTGAAATTTATGGTTAATGTTGGTTCAGGAAATTTCGTAGAAAAAACAAAACCTGAAATTCAAAAACTAATAACTGAACGAACAAAGAATTTGGATAAGGCAGAAAAGCAAACTGTCCAAAATTTAAACAAAATCCAAGCAAGAATTATTGAAATTCAAACAAAACTGCAAAGAGAAATTATGCAGGAAAACAAATAATTTAAACCCTTAATTGGAGATAAACTATGTTAGGACGTCTAAAATCTATTTTTTCTAAAGTAAAGAAAACCGTAGATAAAGAAATTAAAAAACCAAAAGAAATTAAGGATAAAAAGAAACCTTTTATTCTAACTAAATTAAACATTATAAAAAATTTAGAGAAATCAAAACTAAAAAAAATTCTAGACGAACTTGAAGAAGGACTTTTGAAAAATAATGTTGCCTATTCAGTAACTGAAGAATTGAAAGAAACAATTAAAGAGTCTAAACCAAAGGAATTGAAGAAAACTCTTGAAAAGAAATTAAAAGAAATTCTTTCAGCAGATCCAATTGATATCTACAACGGCGAAAAGCCAATTAAAATAATGTTCATTGGAGTTAACGGTGTTGGTAAAACAACTACGCTTGCAAAACTTGCATCACATCTTAAAAAGAAGAAAAATAAAATTGTTATAGCGGCCGGAGATACTTTTAGAGCTGCAGCAATTGAACAAATTCAAGCGCATGCTGATAAACTTAAAATTAAGCTAATAAAACATAATTATGGTTCAGATGCTGCTGCAGTTGCATTTGATGCAATTGAGCATGCTAAATCTAAGAAATTAGATTATGTATTGATTGATACCGCAGGAAGAAGTCACGCAAACGAAGACTTAATGCGCGAACTTGAGAAAGTGAAAAGAGTTTCAAAACCTGAGTTTACAATCTTAGTTATTGATTCTCTAACTGGAAATGATGCAGTTGAGCAAGCAAAACTCTTTGGAGAAAAAATTGGTATCGATGGATTAATTCTAACAAAAGCTGATGCTGATGAAAGAGGTGGCGCAATAATCTCAGTAGCACATGAAACTGGAAAACCAATACTTTTCCTAGGAACTGGTCAAGAATATAAGGATTTGAAAGAATTCGATGCCAACGACATAATTAAACAAATTTTATAATCTAAACGCTTAAAAAGCCCTAAAATCCGAGATAAATATGGTCCTAGATAAGTTATCTGACTCCTTGAAGAATGCACTGAAAAAGCTAACTTCAGGTAAAGTTGATAAGGAAGCAGTGCAAGAACTCTGTTCAGAAATCAAAAAATCATTGATTTCAGCAGATGTATCAATTGAACTTGCTAAAAATATAGCAAAAAAAATTGAAAAACGAGCGCTTAAAGAAAAAGTAGCTGGTGGACTAACAGCTCGTGAGCATACAGTCAATATTGTTTATGAAGAATTAACTAATCTTTTAGGAAAGGAATTCGA
>LWDU01000401.1_pt1 | contig 10914 bp, 19 predicted proteins | sample 727161 | NCBI WGS metagenome assembly LWDU01 (sample SAMN04566230, study PRJNA314399) | hydrothermal vent metagenome | isolation source: deep sea hydrothermal plume seawater | place: Mexico: Gulf of California, Guaymas Basin | collected 2004-07-11 | reverse complement strand
GCAGGTGTTCCCAATACTGGTGTAATTAAAGTTGGACTTGTTGCAAATACTAGAGCTCCACTTCCTGTCTCATCTGATATTGCTGTTTTTAATTCTAATGATGTTCCTGTTAGGGTGTTATCTGTAAGGTCTATTGATTTATTAGTAAAGGTAGTAGTAGAACCTGCTGTTACACTTGAGATAGAATTTTCAATGATTTGATATAATGTTGTACCTCTTCTTTGTAAGACCAGAGGGATAGTTTCTGATAAGGTTACATTGGCCGCTGATGTTGTAATAATTGCTGCTTCTCCTGATGCTGGTGTTTGGTTATGTCTTACTGTAATTGTATCTCCTGCGTCTGCAAATAGATAGAATATATCATTTTCCATTGTATCTGAATAAGTAATTAAGTCTAAATTATCTGCTGTACCGGCCTCTGCTGCTACAATAGTTACTGTGTCAACTGGTGTTATTTTACCTGATGCTATGGTTTTTGTACTTGATGTGAATCCAAGCATCCCACCTGCGTCTTTATCATCATTCCATGCGTTTACGGAAACTTGGTCTCCAGAGTCTGACCCTGTAGCCACAACATTATTTCTACCATATCCTTTACCGAAGGTTCTTGCCATATAAGTAAATATGTTTTATTAATATAAAAGGATTTTATACTATGATTATCCTAATGTTAGAGTCCATGTAACCTGGAGGGTATCAGCAGATTGTAGGGTAACTGATGTAAAGGTGTTGATATGGGCCATTGTTCCTGATGATGCAGCGTTGAATAATGCTGCTTTGACAACTGCTGTGTGAGTTGCTGATGATGTAAAGGTGTGTTGAAGGGTGGTGCTGTTTGTTCCACTTGAATGAGTTTTTGTTGTTGCGTCTGCTCTTGGTAATCCACCTGTGGTGATTTCACCTGTTAGGGCTGTGTCTGTTGCTAATGGTGTTGCTGTGTTTGTTGTTAGGGCGATGTATCCTGCTCCTCTGTCTCCTGCTGATGTGTTTGTGTACACTTGAGCATGCATCCAATCTCTACCAGAGTTGGTCAAGAGATTATGTTTATTGAGGCAGATGACCTGTTCTGAGTCAGTTCCTACGTTTTTAATAATTGTAACGTAACCATGAATATTCATATTATCTTCCATACTTTTTACTTTAGTCATATTACTATTTAAAGTTGAATTAGTATTAATATCTTCTATCATAATGATTTCTTGCACTCCTCACATACGCATGGTATTATACCTGCTTTCTTCTTGCCTGTGAATGAAAACTCAGTTGAGAACCCACACAGAGAACATGGTGATACACCTACTGTGGTGTGTGATTCTTCCTCGTTATGGCCATCCCATTTTTCGATACCTTCACATTCGAAATCGTGTACAAAACATTTAAACGTCATTGCTATTTATATGGATTTATCATATTTAAGGGTTATAATCTAAGTTTCATGCTGGCTACTGCTCTTTTTACTATGGCATACCAGTTCAATCCTTTCCACGTTCTTACTCCATATTTTTCTCTTATCCTGGATATATCATATGATGATAACTCTAATTTACCAGAGTAGTACGCATCCATGACATCCTTGGTATCGTTATGTGCATCATGTCTTAATCCTAGGGAGTGACCCAATTCGTGTATTAGGACATGTATTATGTTATATGTTTTTAGTTGATTGGTATCATATGCATCTACTACCCATCCTTCCTCCTTGGCCTTTTTACCTGATACTGGTTTACCGTTGGTGCTCCATATATAATCATCATTAAATATAACTTGCCCACTTACATCCCCTTGACCAGGGAAATATGCATATGCTAGAACACTTGGTTTATCTTTAAAGTAATGGTCTTCCACACTACTCTTAAATGATATGGTAATATTTGATATGGGGAATCTCCTGTTATTCCAGTTGGATTTAAACTTCACTGGTATCTCTAAATCCCAGGTTGTCATGGCCAGATTAAGGGCACGTTTGACTTTGTTTAATGGTATTGTTCTGCACTCAGATATTATATCATAGTACATAACATCTAAATCCCATTTGTGTCTCCACTCCTCCTGCACATCCTCTATAAATTGAATTTTGTTCAGACCAGAACGGTAAGTACATTTGTTCATATAATAAAAAAGGAAGTTGTTTTATTTAAGGCTTCAACCAATCGCCTATTTGTTCAATCTAGACAAAGTAAAGTCAGAACCGAATCCAGCTAACAAACCTAGAATAACAGTTTGTACTGGGCCACCTAGAACTGACACGTCAAAGATTGACACTGTTGCTAGTGATGCAACGATTGCTGCTATTGCTGCACCTGATGCTTTCTTGAAATTGAATGATTCATCGGATTGTGATACTCCTCTGATTACATTCAGTCCTGCACCAGCTAATGCTGCAATTACTAACAGAATTGGTATGTCGACCATGGTAATATTCACCATTTAAAGGCATATAAGTCTTGCCCACAGAGTGTTAGTATTGAGTCAGGGCAATACTCGCGGTACGTTAACTGGAAACCAAAGCTCACGTAAACGTATTTTCATCACATATTAATCATTCGCACTGGTATGTGACACATTTTTATTTCAATTTAGAAATGACCTTGGTACAGTAGATACATCCTATATAAAGGACATCCTCTACAAACTTTGGGCCACTTGATGGGTATTTACATGAACAGTATTCCATAATATAATATGGTATATTATTGTATATAAAAACTTCCCTACAAACAATGGGGTGATTAGTGTGAGCCTGGAGAAAAGATTAATATGTTAATTTAACGTATAATCCTCTATGTTAGTTTTAGTACAAGAAAACATTAAATGGTTAGGTCTAGCTAGTAAATACCTAGAGCACCAGTACGATGTAACAAAAGATACCTGGAGTAGTGCCCTTTTATTAAATGCTACCCAGAAGGACAAAGGGTTTGAGAAAGAGTTGGATTTTATATTCAAACATTCCCTTTAGTTTATATAGAGTAATACCATAGATATATCAGAATGAATGCAAACATCACAGCCGATGAACGAAAGTTCGATACAAATAGACAGTATCAAAATGGTCTCTCTTGGAGAGATGTAATTCTTAGCACAGACGAACAGTGCTAAGATATTTTTTATTTTACTAAACTAATAATACCAAAGATTGTTCCTATTGCTGCTATTATAATATAGAACTTTCTTTCGTTATTTTTTGATTTAAATCTTTTACGTTCTTTATCTTCCTCTATATCATCATAGTGGTCTGTTACTGATGCCTCTAACCTGGTTAATCTCTCACATATATTATCTATCTTTTCCTCGAATGAATCTAGTTTATCGAATATCCTAGTCATAATAAGAGTTAACTCCCCTTCTGTCACCATCAGAGTGCACTCTTTCTAGCTGATTGTAACTTTTTCCCAGCTCGACTCCACTCCAAGTCTTTAGGTGTTGGCCACTTGTCTATGATTTCCTGTGGAGTATCTTCTGGCCATGCATCTGGTGTTTGCCATGTGTCTGGGCCTTTCCACTGGTCATTCATCCTGGCTAATTCCTCTGGCCATAAGTTAATCGATATTGGCTGCTTGCCTTGATTCCATTTGTTTCTTCCTGGATATGCTCCTCCTGCTGTACCCTTGCTCATTGTTTCCTTATCCAAGTCCTCCAATCCTAGAATATCTCTAATACCTGACTCATCTATGAGGTTATACTGGGCCATCTGTACCAGCACCTGGAACATATCTGGGGTAATTAGGGTGACTAATCTCGGCTTGTTAAAGGCGAATTTAATCTTTACTGGTATATTTGTTGCGTCATCGGTATCAAAAAGAATGGATAGGATGGTGTCATAGAATTGCTTCTCTATGGTGTTCTCTAAGATGATTCTCTCTGGTCTAATCTCTTGATTGAGATAAGCATCTATTTCTTCAATGTTTGCATTACCACCCAATTTACCTATATCTCCTTCTGCTAACATGAACCCTGGTAAGCCATATGCTGTAATGATTGCCTTGATAAGACCTGTTCTAATAACTTCCAGTCCTCCAATGTCAGAGTTTACTGGTGTATTAAGTACTGTTACCCCTACATCATCTGGGCCAGAAGGGCCTGTTACTGCTATGCTTTGACCCTTGGAGTCATTTGCTTTAAGGAGGAATTCATTTAACACTGCATCCTCATTGCCAAATTCTTGTGGTGGTATTGGCACTGAGAAGATTGGTGGTTTATGCCAGGTGTTCTCTGCTGCTCTTTCATAATCCTGGTTAAGTATAATGTTTAAGGTATTGGCCTCATCTGATATTCTTGCTACTTTACTATCTCCGTAATAATCAGAGAATAACTCATTGTTAAATCCATGCATGATATATATCATTCTATTCTTTGGTAGGATGTTATCTCTTGTTGGTGAACGCACCCCTATTATACGAACCCCTTCTAACTCTGAGGTGTTCTCATTAATGACAGGTCTCTCTGTGAACTCTGGTCTGATTAATCTTATTTGCTCTGGTAGTTTAAATTTACCATCCTCATCTGTTGATAATGGTGTTAGGGCCAAGACACATCGGCCTTGTTCTAGTGCTGTAAAGTATGCATTGAACACATTAGATGACAAGTCCATATCTATTGCCATCTTATCTATCTTATCTTTAATCTGCTCTGGTGTCATTTCCTTATTCCAGTAAGGAACAAATATCTTAGTGGATGAACCCCATGCGTCTAATTGCTCATCGGGTATATCTTCCTCCTCTCTTGGTACTATATCAGTTGTGTATCCTTGACCTGCACAGAATGTTGAGTGTATTCTGCTGGCCCTATAAACGTAAGGGTTATTCATTGCTGAACGAAATGTCTTTCTTTCTGTTGACTTGTATGGGTCAACTGCTGCAAATACTGTTAATCCCTGGAACTCCTCTGTTGACCCTGATAGTTTTTTCCAGTTATTGTTTTTGTTAATCTTTCTATTTGGAGAGAATCCATCTGTAGCCATGCGTGGAGTGGCCTTGTTGGGTGTAGACTTCTTTGCCATGACTAAATATAGGGTTTAAGACTTATTAAGGTTTACAATTTGAAGATTTCACAGCCGGCCATGGAACAGGAACATACCTCACCATCGGATGTTGTTGTTATGTAATCTATTATAAAATGTGCTGTTTTATCATGGCACTCACACTCACATGGATTTGATGTGACCCCAGCCAGTTGAGCTGCATGTACATTTACACATTTATCGCATGTCATGGTATTACTTGTTTAATATGAAATAAAAAGTTTTAGGATACATCGTACCCACACTTATCACAGAATACCACGTAGTCGTCTTCGCCTACCTGATTTACCGTAAATGGGATGTTGCAGAATTTACAATTCATATCAATCCCTCCTCTTTGAGTTGTGCTGCAACTCTTTGGTATGAGCCCTGTAGGCTGTGTATTAGGCCACTATCGGTCAACTCTTTGAAAAAATCAATGACCTCTTCTTCTGATAATTCACCTGACTCAAAGGCGATTATACTTTGAACTGTATCTCTTTTTAACATAGTATTACTACACCACACTACAATATAAAGACTACCCTACTTTTACTACGGTGTTATATTCCCTTTAATTGATTCTCTATTTCCTGGTCTATTAGGATATCTAATGGCACTCGTCTATTACTCATCTTGGCCACTGATGGTCTTGGTATACCTGCTAAAGAATAAGATGCAACTGAGCATGCATAGCACAAGGCCCAGAATCTATCGTCATGGAATCCTGTTGGGTGCTGATATAGAACGTTACCTGCATCTGATATTTTTCTCTCCTGCTCGAGTATCTCCCTGAATAAATCCTTATCATGCACCACTAACTTCTCCTGGTTGAATAGACCCTTGACTAATCCTATCATGGCTAATTTATTAGTTTGTGATGAAATTATATCTCTCAGAGGAATTTCTTTAGAGAATAGTTGTTTAGCACCATCACCTATCCCAAGTCTATCATATCCTATTGCCTTCATTCTTTCCAGTTGCTGTATCTTTAACATATCATCTGCAACTTTATCCAAGGCCATATGTGGCCATACCTTTTGACCCACCTGTTCTAACACACCATCTTCAAGCTTGAGTACAACGAGTGCTGTGTTATCTACTCTAAGGGCCACATCCAGACCACCGAATTTTACTGCCACTACCCTATCCCTGGTGGTGGTTGACTTTTTGCGTTAATTATTTCTTTAACTGTATCTGTTATGATTTGTTCTTGTAGGGATGAACGTACTGCCTCTAGAACGAATAATGATTCAAATCTGGTCAGTTTTTGTTCTGTGAATGTATCAAGGATAGTTTTAGTTATACCCACAAGTTTTTGTGCATCATCTGTCATGCCTTTTATATACTGTTATATTATATATCTCTATCACTGTCAGTTCTATACTGAACATAATCAGGCTGCCTTACCATATTCCTAACAAATATCTTACCACAATCACAGATAAGATTATTGTATCTATCTATATGTGTTATATGTTTATGCATGTTTCTCCTCACTATACACAAACTTCATCAATTCATCTTCTAGTTTATCTGTCTCCTGGGAATACTTGAATATCTTCTCGGTCATATCACGACATGCCTTTTCTATCTGGGCCTTTCTGGATATGATATATTCCAATCGTAACCGTTGTGTCTCACTTAGTTGATCTATCCTCATACTTCTTCTTAACGTGAGTAACGAATAAAAGTGTTACTGGGCATCTATACTTGCTATATGATTTGCATATGTGGCGTAGGTATTGTTAAGTTGACCATGCATCATGTTCTGATACTTTAACAAATCCATGACATATCTGCATAATTCATTCTTTGATAAATCACCCATGGTTATCTGGCCCTTCTTTGGATGGGTTAGGGGGAAGTCTTTAGCGTTCATAATAATTCCTTATTTGTAATAAGATTATTTTAAGATAAAAAATATGTCTTGTTTTGGCAAACATTTTCAAACTCATCATTGAATGAGTAAAATCAAAGTTAATGTTCATTATCCTTCCATCTCTTCTTACCACCTTCTCCATCTATTATCCAATCCATTCCAGGTCGTTTATGCCAATGGTCTGGTTCGTCTGGTTTTTTATTCCAGAAGGTCATGGCCATGTCCTCTGGTATGGTCTTGGGTATCTCTTAGCCTCGCATCCTGGATGACCACAGATATGATGTCCATCTTCATGCAAGACCCAGTAGTGATTATAGTGTGGAGTCATATTATCCTATTGGTGAATGGAACTAATAAGGGTATCTCTAATTTAGAATAATCATGGCCTTACATATGATACATGAGAATACATACTCATCAATCGTTGTCATATGCTGGCTGCATTTAATACAGGTCATGCTAAGTTTGATACTGTTTAGGTATATAAACTAACTAGGGCTATCAGTCGTAAACTCATGGTCTGTTCTAAGGTGGCATGAATAACAATAAATATCCCATTTTCCACACGCACACTTGTTTTGTGTCTCTGGCCTGTGGCAGTTAAGGCATCTTTTCTTCTCCACAGGGTCTCCTATCATTTCCCTGGTTATCTCCCTATCCATCTCTGTGAGTGAATCCTTGGCCCATTTCACATAGTCTTCATCTATCGCCATAATAATACTATTTATCTATGCTTTATAAGGAAAAAAAGAGAGGGTATTAATGTTCGTATCTTTTATGCACAGTGCATTGACAAGCACACCAGTTGCTTGTATTATAATCACATAGGTCATGCAAGTCTTCTTTACAATTATCACATAAAGAGAATATGGTGGCCATAATAAAAAAAGGAGGTTAGCCCTCTATCTCTAGTTGGCCAAACTTACCCTTACTGAGGGATACTTGACCTTTAAACTCGTTTGTAAATCCATTGAGGACTTTCACTCTACTGCCTACTTTGATTTTTGCAATGTCATCGGCCCACAGTTGTAGGGCAATTTCACCTGCTTCATCAGTTAGTGTTGCAGTTAGAGTATCTACAGTCCCACCTGCTTTGAGGTTGACTGTTCGGACATCACTGAGTTTTGTTATTTCACCTGCTACATTAATGCCATTACGCATCTGTGCAGCGGTTGTTGTTGTTATGAATTGTGTCATTAGTATAGTAATGGTGAACGTGTAATAAAAGGATATCTATTATAGTTAGTAATCTCCACCAGTTTCTGCTGATGCTTGTCCATCGTAATTGTTTCTATTATGGTCATTTTCTTCATCTTGGTCTTTCCCTTTTTCTTTTTTCTTTACTACTGCTAGTCTCGTTGATTTTGATGCTTTTACTTCTTCATCAGCACGAATTTCTCCAAATGACCTATCATCAACACTATCTGGATTTAATATTCTTCCACCTCTTTTGTTAAATTTAGGTTTTGGTGATTTGAAAGTTGATATTGCTAGTCTAATCTTACTGGTTCTGGCCTTTAGTTTCTTAACACGTTGTTTATGTTCTTGCTCTCGCTTGTCGAACTCTCCAGCCATATCATTTATAAGTCATCATAGGTATTTATGCTTTCAGCGGTGTATATTACCTCATCCTCCTTGAATGCAGCAGATAGACTGGTGGTAAACTTGCAGTTATACTCCTGTTCAAAGTCAATCTTTGAGTTGTTTCTCTCGTTTATGACTGTCTCCTCATCTAATAATTGACCCATGGCCCTGGTGTATGGCTGCTCTAATCTATGGTATTCATTACTCTGGTCAGTATAAAGCTCCCAAAAAAAACCCCTCTTGCCGTTAGGGGTTGACTCCATGATGAAGTCTGCATGGCCAATATTCGCAACGTTTGGGTGAAGTGCATTATACACCTTACTATCATCTAAGAGGTTTATAAATGCACACTCTGACATAAACACACATATAACGTTCTCCTCACCCCTCACTGACTCGTTTGCTGGGTATGCCTGGATGATAATGCCATTCCACATCTGCACCCTGCTGTTTTTCCTCTCTATGATTATATCCTCCAAGGCCCACCACTTTCCATCTGCATCTGTGAATCCCTTGCCAAATATTGCTATGAATCGTTCAATGAATCTATTTGCTACCTCCTGTTTATTCCCTGCAACTATCATTACCCTATGACCATCATATCTACCATTGAAGCAGTTGAATGCTATTATTCGTAGGGCGGTCTCAGTTGCACCTATTTTACGAGACTTGTTAAGTATTAATTTATGATGTGTGTTCCAGGCCTGCTCATACTCCTCCTGGTAATCAAAGACATCTGATGGCTCTCCTGTAGCTGGATGTACTGGTGGCCCTACCATATGATTGAACTCCTTGAATCCCTCTGGTACGTTTGGATTCTTATTAGTTGTTAACCCTATTAGTTCCTGTGTTATTACAGTGAAATCAGGTTTAAGTTGTTTCAATCTTCTTTAACTCCAACATGTTTATCTTTGCCTCTAGTGTTTCCTTTACCTTGGCTATCATTGGGGTCTCATTGTATATTATTAGTAAATCTACCTGTAGTGTTCTAATGCTATCCAGGATGTTCTTCCCCTCCATTGGTGTTTCGGCCTCTGCATATAACTCCCAGTATTGATTCTCTATGTACTTTAATTTATCTAAGACCAGGAGATGCTCATTGGCCCATTCATTCCTTGCTATCTCTAGGAATCTTCTGTTAGTGCCTGAGTTATACTCATGTTTATACCTCTGATATGTTGCATGACTCATCTTGAATCCATTCTTATCTAGGAATACCATGGCATCCTTATCTGTTAATCTTTGTATTAGGCATATCTTTAATAAGGGAGATACTTCAATCAGAGTTTGTGCCTGTTTTGATAATTTCTTGCTCAATATAATATTACTTGAGTGTTACTATATTTAAGGATATAATGGGTGATTACCCTTGATAAATCTTTGCTGTATCTCCAGAGTATTTTCTCCTGGCTGTTGTTCTTACTAGGATATTACAGCATGGACATCTTAACTGGCCATTCATACCTACCTTGCATGATGTTCTCTCCATCCATATACCATCACATTTCTTACAGGTGACGTGTGTATCGTATGGGTTCTTACCCCAGTTTGGTTTCTTTGACTTATGCCTATGGCATAGGTTGTTACAGTAGGTATTACCGTTGTAATTTTTCTTAGTCTTTGGTTTGTTCTTCTCTGCTGCCCATTTTCTTAGACCTACTGCACACTGTTCTACTTCCACTAGGGGATTGCAGAACTTGTCTGGATTATCTGTACTCATTTATTAACACCTTTATTCTTAAACGCTGTGCCTCATTTAACTTTTGTGATTCCTCACTGTCCAAGTATTTCTGCAAGGCCTTTACTGACTCTTGTAGTCTTTCTGGTTGTTCTGTTCCGTTGTCTATGAATCCTTTCATTAGTTTAAAGTTCTGTCTAAGCATACCAAATCCCTCGTTTGTTGGATCACTTGCCAGGCGTTTCTCCCAGTATAAATGGGCCGGACATGATGAACATCCTAGTCTTTCCTGGTCGTGTGCTTTATATGCAGGGTTTAATGGTATATCATGTACCTTGTAATAATTCCTTGTGTCCTCCATTGTCCAGTATGATAAGGGAGTACATGTTCTCATTGGATATTTTACAAAATGTTTGAATACATATGTTCTACATCTTTGTAATACTGAACTCCTACGCATACGTGATTCTTCTGCCCTAGTTCCTACGAATTGCAGGTCATACCTGTCGTCTTCTGGCATTTGGTTTAACATCTTCTTCATTGTCTTTTTCTTCAGGATGTCACAACATTCTGGGCCACCTTTTCCATGCCCTGGCATTTCTTTTGATGTCATTAATGTCCCATCCTTTCTTCTTTTATTCATTTTTCTAAATGATGGAAGATGACCTACTTTATTTGCTATGCTCCATACGGTGTACATGTTACCACGTTCATCGGTTGGAGGTTTTAGTATCTTTACCTTATCTGCTATTCCCCATAGTTTTATCATATCAG
>LWDU01041343.1_pt1 | contig 10918 bp, 11 predicted proteins | sample 727161 | NCBI WGS metagenome assembly LWDU01 (sample SAMN04566230, study PRJNA314399) | hydrothermal vent metagenome | isolation source: deep sea hydrothermal plume seawater | place: Mexico: Gulf of California, Guaymas Basin | collected 2004-07-11 | reverse complement strand
TCCATCTCAATCACACCAACCCGGCGCTAAGAGATACGAAAATTCGTGCCTATATTGAAAAGCGAGGATTTCGGGTTGCGGAGATCGGGGAGCAAATAGATCTGTAAGTGATCCAGTTAGATCAGTATATCGCCACAGCAATCAAGACTGCGCCGTGCGTGGGAGGATCTCAGGTCGGCTGTCGCCATCGTCGCTTCAGGATCCGTTGATCCCAATCAGGCGCTGCACCCAGTCCCGCCCGAAGGCTCGCCAGGCTTTACCAGACCTCGGGTGTATGCCGAGAGCTCTGCGGACGATGATCCGTGCTTCATCAAACTCGCCTTTTTTCCGCTTCTCTAGCGCCATCTTGACAAGGTGGTAAGCAAGTTTGGGGCGAGCGGCCATCTCCAGGGTTTTGTCACCTTGGTCTTGTGCCTGGTCCAGGAGGCTCTGGAAGATTCTAACCTTCTCTTCGTGATTGAGATGGACGTTGTGAGTGATGTTCCCCTCGTGATGGCGGTAGTAGGTGAGAGGAGAGGGGATGAAACCGAAGGGGGCGATCTGCGCCAAACGGAAGAACCACTCGTAGTCATCAGCGATACGCATCGTCTCGTCGAAAGGACCGACCTTGTCGAAACTATCGCGACGGATCACCACTACTGAGCAGGTGGTGATGTAACCCTTGCGAACCAGCGGGATGAAAATCATACCGCTAGGAGCGCTCTTTGGTTTGATCTTGGTGACGGTGTCGCCACGAAGGAGGGCGCTCTGGCTGAATGTAAGCGCCCATTCAGGATGGAGGTCGTGGGCTTCTACGTGTCTGGCGAGTTTGTTGGGCTTCCAGAAGTCGTCACTGTCCAAGAGCGAAATAATCTCGCCTTGTGCCTCGCAGATGCCTGTGTTTCGGGCACTTGCCGGTCCGCCGTTGGGTTGCTCGATCAGTCGGACTTTCTCGATCAGCGGTCCCAGCGAGTCATGGGCGGGACGTTCGATCGAACCGTCGTCGATGATCACGATCTCGTAGTCGGTGAAGGACTGTGCGAGGACAGTCTCCACCGCAGAGGTCAATAGTTCTGGCTGCTGCTCATAAGTGGGGATGATGACACTGACGCGGGGGATGCTGCCCTCCTTCATGGTCACGTTATTCTAGCCCGACGCCGTGGGATCGCAAACTCGATTCAGGAAACACCGGAGCGCTCAACCTGGATTAACTCAGATCTCCTCAGGAGTCTGCCGTCGATGCGAGGCCAAAGTGCTTCGCCAACCAACCCACCGATGCCGCAACTTTCGTCATGACGCTTATTTGATTTTCTTTTGGCGGACTTGACGGTTAGTGAATCGCAGGTTGGGATGCCTCGAGAACACATCTAGAACATCCTGCCACGTAAAAGAAGTCGCCAGTTCACGGTTATCGAGGTCTGATAGTAGTGCCTTGATGAGCCGGAGATCATCTTCGGTATCCACGCACCAGCGATGATCGGAATGGTCTTCCTCTCCAACCAAAGAGCCCAGGGTGAACTGCTTAGGGTTTCCCCAAATAAACGGCGTGACATGCTCACGCTCGGCCGGCTCCCGAGCGGAGTTGTGAGCCGTCTTCAGAGCCTCGCGGCTGAACACCTCGGTATCCAGGCCACGCGGAAAGGTGCGCTCGATCGTGTTGGAGCAATAATCGACATCAATCTCAAGAAACCGATCGATTACCAACTGCACCACCTGGGGGTCAATGAGCGGACAATCGGAAGTGACCCGTACCACCACATCGGCGGCGTGGGCTTCAGCGGCATGTTCGAATCGTTCTAATACATCAAGTTCCGGACCGCGAAAGCAGGCAACCCCCCACTCAGCGCAGGCTTCGACGATGGGAGCATCGGCATCTCGATCGGAGGTGGCGACTACCAGTTCACTGATATCTGAAACCCGTTGGAGTCGTTCCACATGCCACTGTAACAGTGGCTTGCCGACAACATGTTGTAATGTCTTGCCTGGAAGCCGGGTGGACAGCATCCGTGCCTGAGTGATGATCACGATCCGCACTGCAGGTCTCCTCACAATCACGAACACAACACATCGCGCTAGCAATGAAATCAATACAATTGCAACCCCGATAAAATAGCACGGTATTAGTTCAAAAAAATATTATGGCTTAGGATGTTTGTATCATCAGGGCCCCGGTGTCCCTCTGCTGTGCACGAGACTGGTGATCGGGTAAGATCTTTGTCAGTTGGGAGACAGTAGATCAGTTGTTCACATAACTGAGAGTCTGGATGTTGGTGACTCTTCCGGCACTGGGTTTAGGTCCGCTGAAACTGATGCCAGATAGGATTCCTGGACTGAGCCTGAATGCAAGATGTTGGCCGATCTGATTATATCCGACCCCACCCTGTTGGCTTGATTCAAAGGTGTCCTCGTTGGAAATCTATTTGACGTTGCCAACGCTTTTGTGTCGAAGATCCTTGGCTATGAGAATATGTTGCGTATGTTTGGGGGTTTCCTGGTGAGTTGGTACCGTCGTCTGCTTTCCGGTTTGAAACGGCAACGGCGTTCTCGCCGTATGTTTCACCAAGACCTCGTTCGCAGTGCCGATGCCTTTGCGGGGGTTTTTGGTGATTGGGAGACGTGTACGCCAAAGGTGCTTTTCTTCAGCCCCCGTTCCTGGGTTATCCATCAGGCTTGGGAGTACACTCTTGCTCGTGCTGTAGCGCTCCGCGGAGCAGCGGTGAAGATGGTCTTCTGTGACCGCGCCATGCCGTGTTGCGAGGCGATCACGCTCGAGCGTTGGCATCGTCGAGAAAGCACGTGTGCCGACTGCGCTGAGAGTTGTAGGCACCTTCTGGAAGTGGCGGGTTTGCCGTCTGTGTCGCTGCGAGACCATGTTTCCCCTGATCTGAAGAGGGATCTGGAGCAGGAGGTCCGTTCGTTGTCGGCGACTGAAGTTATCGACTATGCGCGCCATGGAGACCCTCCTCTGGGCGAACTCTTGAAAGTTCCGCTACGGCGGTTCTTCCGATCCTCGGAGGTGTCCTTCGATGATTCAAGGTCTGTGGAGGTGGCTCGGGAGTTCCTACTGGCTGGTTTGATGGCGCGCTACGGAGCACGTGAGCTGATAGAAAATTTTCGGCCTGACGTGGTTTTCTTACTGAATGGTCGCTTTGCTCCAGAGGCGGTGTTCCTTCACGAGGCTCGACGAGCTGGCGTTCGGGCTGTGACCTATGAACGAGGCTTTTGCGAAGACACAATCCTTGTGGATATCGACCGCCCGTCAGTGGATTATCAGGTATTTGATCAGATGTGGCCGTCCTGGAAGAATGTTCCACTTAACTCAGCGCAGGAAAAAGATCTCGAGGCTCAGTTGGCTCAACGCTTCCAGGGTACGGATGGAGCGCAGTCCATCTACTGGCCAGAGATACAGACTTTGTCTGCTGTGGAGGTGCGGGAAAGCCTTGGTCTCCAGCCAGGTAGGCCCTTTTCCGCCATGTTTCCTAACATTACCTGGGATACCGCCACTCAAGGCCGCGACGTTGGATTTGATGGCTTGGCAGACTGGATCGTGGAAACAGTGAAACTGTTCGAGGCTCGACCTGACCGTGACCTGGTGATCCGTTGTCATCCCGCCGAGATCCGTCTTGGACGACTGGCTAGTCGAGAGTCAGTAGGACAGATTCTGGCAGGGGCTTTTCCTGAGGGCATGCCAGACAACGTCAAGGTGATTTCACCCGAGAGTACAATCTCGTCTTACTCACTAGGGGCTGTTGCTGATCAGATATTGGTTTATGCGTCAACCTTGGGAATGGAGTTTTCCACCCAAGGCAAGCGCGTGTTAGTGGCAGGCAGGGTTCACTATCGTGGTCGTGGCTTCACCTTCGACGTGGGGAACCGCGAATCGTACGGCGAGTTAATCGACTCGTCACTGGAGAGTGTACTTCCTGATGATTTCGAGCAGCAAGCACGGCGCTATGCCCATATGTTCTTCTTCGGAGCCATGATCCCGATCAGGGCTGTGGCCGAATTCGGAGAGGCTGATGAAGTGGAAAAACCTAGCTCGAAGACCCATGTGCGACTGCGGTATCGGGTGCCCGATGATCTGGCAGTAGGAGTCGATCCCGATCTCGATCGCTTGTGTGATTCCATCGCTCGTGGAGTGCCTGCGGTTCAGATGGAGCCAAACCACTGAGTTCTGAATCGCCAGACGGGGAGGAAAATAGTGGTCTCTTGTGGCCGGAATTGTGATCTGGATGCTCTTCGTGCGCGCGTTGGCGGTCGGCTCATCATCGGATGTGCCGAGGCGTCACCTGAGATTGGCTGGGGCCATGTCCGACGGCTTGGGGCGTTGCTGACCGCGTGGTGCGAGGTTGGTGGTCGGGCTCAGTTTGTGGCAGATGGCATTGAAGGCACTGTACAGAATTCCCTCGTTGAAGCTGGTGTCGAGATCCTTGCGGTAGAGACGACACAAATCGAAGGGCTGGTGGCTGAATGCCGTCGTGGTGGCGCATGCGCCACGGCACTGGATGGCTATCATTTTTCTCGGGAAGATGTGATGGCTCTGCAGCGGGTGGGATCGGTGTTGGCGCTCGATGACCTGGCCGGCCCACTGAGCGAGGCAGACTTGGTTGTTAATCAGAACCTCGATTTCCCCCGGAATCGCTACTCAGCCGCCTCCGGGACGGTCCTGATCGGCAGCGACTATGTACTGCTTCCACCTGAGTTTCGACAGGCGCTTGAGACTGTGTCTACTCCTGATCGAGAGCGAGTCTTGGTGACCTTTGGAGGTTCAGATCCGACCAGACTGAGTCTTCCTGTTTGCGAAGAGTTGTGTCGCCGATTGTCGGCCGACTACAGCATCGACCTGATTCTGGGGCCTGGCGTTGATTCGGAGGTGGCAGACAGATGTGTAGAATTTTCCCAACAGGTGGGTTGCCAGCGCCTGGCTGTACACAAGGATGTGAATTGCATGTCAATATTGATGGGTAGTGCCTCAGTTGCGATCTCTGCTGCGGGATCGACCACGTGGGAGTTATTGGCAATGGGGGTGGTGCCCGTGCTGGCGGCGGTTTCCGAGAACCAGAGGTCTGTGGCGGAGTCTACAGCAGCTCGGGGAGTGGCTGTGTCGGCTGGATCGGATCCGGTATTGCTGGTGCGGGAGTGTCAACAGTTACTTACTAACCAGGAACGCCGTATGAAGTTCTCCAGGCGAGGGCAAGAGTTGATCGATGGCCGGGGGGTTTGGCGCGTCATGGACGACTGGCTGGGTAAGATCGAAAGGAGTAAGACCGCACCATGAAATCGTCGTTTGAGATTCGCGGGCGTCAGATAGGGGATGGAGCCCCCACTTACGTCATCTCCGAGGCTGGCAGCAACCATAACGGTTCGCTTGCGCGTGCCCTTCAACTGATCGAGGTGGCAGCGGATTGTGGATCGGACGCGGTCAAGTTTCAGACCTTCAAGGCCAGCCGTTTGTATCCCCGGTCGGCCGGGACGAGCGACTACCTGGGTGATCCTACGCCGATTTACGACATCATCGCTTCCTTGGAGATGCCCGAAGAATGGTTAGGTGAACTGAGCCAACGGGCACACGATCTGGGGCTTGCCTTCATCTCCAGTCCGTTTGATGAAGAGGCGGTGGAGTTACTCGATCCTCACGTAGATGCTTTCAAAGTAGCTTCGTACGAACTGACTCATGAGCCCTTGTTGAAAGCCGTTGCTAGTCGTGGGAAGCCTGTGATTATGTCCACGGGTGCTAGTCGGCTCGAAGAGGTGGAGCAGTCGGTGAATGTATTGTGCGAAGCAGGTTGCGAAGAACTTGCCTTGCTCCAGTGCACCGCTTCGTATCCTACTCCCCTTGAGGCAGTGAATGTCCGGGTGCTGGTTTCTCTGAGGGAGAAGTTTGAGATTCCCACCGGCCTCTCCGACCACTCCCGCGATCCCGTGATCGCCCCGGTGGTTGCAGTAGCGCTCGGTGCTGCGGTGGTGGAGAAACACTACACCCTTTCCAATGAGTTGCCTGGCCCAGACCATGCTTACGCCTTAGAACCTCATGAACTCGCAATGCTGGTCAAGAGTATCCGCGAAGCTGACCTCGTCATGGGGTCGGGTGAGAAGGATGTTCATCAAATTGAACAGGAACTTCGCCACTTTGCGCGACGGTCTATATTTACGACGTGCTCGATAAAGGCCGGAGATCTATTGACCCGAGAAAACGTGGATGTATTGCGTCGCGGAAAGCTGGCTGAAGGGCTAGCGCCTGGGGATCTGTCAAGGGTACTCGGACGGCGAGCCGCGTGTGACATCGATCAGGATACGCCATTGGTCGAGGAGCATCTGGCGGAGACTGAGGGATGGAGCTAAGGGGTATGGTGGTTACCCTGCGTGCGGCTACCGACGACGATTGTCAGGTAGTCTTCGACTGGGCAAATGACCCGCTTGCACGTTCGATGTCATTCAATCCCAGCCTGATCGACTGGGAGGAACACCAACGCTGGTTCGCGGAGTCGCTGCTTAGTGAGACACGACAACTGTTCATCGGCATGGAGGGTGCGGAACGAGTTGGAATGGTTCGTCTCGATCAGACAAAGGAGGATTTTGTCGTGAGCCTCAATGTTGCGCCTTCTGTCCGAGGGCGAGGTCTGGGACCGCAACTCCTGGTTGCGATAGAGACAGCATCAAAGGGTATGGGGGCCAATGAGTTAGTTGCCTACATCCGTCCCGACAATTCGCCTAGCGTGCGTTGTTTCGAGGCTGTTGGCTACACCTTGGCTGGACAAGAGATGCAAGGAGACGTGGAGGCGCTACGTTACGTGCGCGTTGTCTCATCCTGACTACAGCACACCTCCGCCAGGGCATCGATAACCGTGTCCTGTTGATCTGCGGTGAGATCAGGGAACAGCGGTAGACTCAGGCAACGGCTGTAGTAGTCCTCAGCACCCGGAACGTCTTCGATTCGCGTATCGGAGAGTGCCTGGTAAAAGGGGTGATGGTGCAGGGGCGGGTAGTGGACCTGGACCGCCACGCCACTGCTGTGCATGTATTCGTAGGCTTGCCGTCGCCGCTCTGTTGCGTTGTCTCCCAATATGCGAATCACATAGAGGTGCCAGGCTGACCTTGCCGTTGTCCAGGGCGCAGCGCCTAGTGGCGCGACAGCGGGGCAGCGTTGAGCCAGCAGTTCATCGTAGCGACGGGCCAGCCTCTCGCGGGTCGCGACGAAATCACCGAGTTTGTTGAGCTGGCTCAACCCGAGTGCGCAGTGGATGTCGCTGAGTCGGTAGTTGAATCCCAGTTGCTCGATCTCGTAGTGCCAGGGTGCCGATGTGGCATGAACTTGGCTGGGGTCATCTGCTCGGGTTATCCCGTGATGGCGGAGCCTGCGCGTACGATCTGCGATAACGGCATCATCCGTAACCACTGCACCGCCTTCGGCGGAGGTGATTGACTTGACCGGATGGAATGAAAAAACCGCTGCACGTGAGCCGGGGTGTGAGCCGATGGGGTTGCCGTGCTGATCGCGCGCCCCTAGCGCATGGCAGGCATCCTCGACTAATTCCACGCCAGCGCTGTTGCAGACTGCCGAGAGGCCATCGAGGTCGCAGGGGCGGCCGGCGAAGTGGACGGCGACCACAAGCTTGGCATTGTTGGCTCGCGAAAGCGCGGACTCGAGTTGCGGGGGTTCGAGATTTCCGCTGTTAGTATCCACGTCAGCGATGATCGGCCGGGCACCGCAGAGGACAGCAGCTGCCGCGGTTGCGGCAAAGGTGTTTGCTGGCACGATCACCTCGTCACCGGGTCCAATCCCCAGTGCCGAGTAGAGCATGTGCAGTGCGGCGGTACCGCTGGAGGCGACCACGGCATGCTGTGTCCCCGAGGCGGCAGCCAGCGCCTTCTCGAACTGGTCTACCAGGGGACCCTGAGTGACAAGAGGTGCGGACACTGCCTCTGTCACTGCATCGATGTCGGCCTGATCGATGGACTGCCGACCGTAGGGAATGGGAACCTGCACCATCACTCCCCGACCAGATCAAGGATCTCCCGGCCCTCCAGCCAGTGGTCATTAGTGTCGCTGGAATAAATGAAGCCATCGGGCAGGGGCTTGCCCTCGCGAGCAATGTGGTCCTGGCCCCATAGGGGATATTGCGGCTTGATGATGTAGTGATCACCCATGTCGGCAGCTTGTCGCGCGTCGTCACTACCGATGAGCAATTCGTGGAGTTTCTCCCCTGGTCGGATTCCGGTCTCTTCGATTTCACAGCCGGGCGCGATCACTGCGGCCAGATCGGTGATCCGGACGCTGGGAATCTTGGGGATGAATACCTCCCCGCCGTGCATTCTGTCCATGCAGTCGGCGACGAAATGAGTGGCGTGGTCTAGCGTGACGAAGAAGCGGGTCATGCGTTTGTCTGTGATGGGAAGTTTGTTCGTTTCCCGGAGAGACTTGAATAGTGGTACCACGCTGCCGCGGCTGTTGAGTACGTTTCCGTAACGCACTACGGCAAATCGGGTAACCTGTCCCCCGGCGTACGCGTTGCCGGCTATGAACAGTTTGTCAGAGCAGAGTTTGGTGGCTCCGTAGAGGTTAATAGGGTTGGCTGCCTTGTCCGTAGAGAGTGCGATCACTCGCTTTACGCCGGCTTCGATGGCTGTCTCGATGATGTTCTGGGCGCCTAGAATGTTAGTTTTGACCGCCTCGAAGGGGTTGTACTCGGCGGCAGGGACCTGTTTCATTGCGGCCGCGTGGACCACGTAATCTACACCGTGGAAGGCGGTCCTTAGCCGATCGCGGTCGCGGACATCGCCCAGGAAGAAGCGCAGGCTAGAGTGCTTGAACTTCTTTTGCATTTCGGACTGCTTGAACTCATCGCGGCTGAAAATGATCAACCGCCGTGGGGAGGCGTGTTCCAGCAAGTAGCGTGTAAGGCTGGATCCGAAGGATCCAGTGCCCCCGGTGATGAGTACACTTTGGTCGGCGAAAATCGACATATTTCAAATTCCTTAAGTTGCTGGATGGGGTTGGATTATAATGGGGCTTAGGCTCCGGAACAATGTGCATTTGCGGGGGGGGGCTAAGTATGATCGTTACCTCCAAGAGTTGTTATTGGTTTAAACCGTGATCTTCGTTTAAGTGGTCTATGCGGGTATCCTGTTTCATGATGGTTTCGAGAACTTGGTCTTGGAGGGAGAAACATGGGACTTTTTCGCAAGAAGAAGCGATGGCGTTGGTGTCCGGAGCAAATGGAACGAGAGATCCCGTCACCGCAGATTAACTAAAACCAACTGTCGGCGAAGTCGGAGAAAGAGTACCTGCGTGTATTCAAGGAACGTGCGTGTGAAAAGGAGCTCCCCTTCCTAATGCGTGCGGTTGGACTTAAGCCTTCGTCCCGGCTACTGGACTATGGTTGTGGCCTCGGTCGGTTGGCCTATCCCGCTAGCAAGTTTCTTTCGGATGATGGCGCATACTACGGATTCGAGCCAAATAGGGAGGCACTCACATTCTTAAAGACTGCCTACGCTGAGCGCCCTAATTTCCACTTCCATGGTGTCGAGTTGTCTGTGGAAGATGACTACGTCGCGATTGCCAAAGGTGATCGTCGGGAAGAAGGAGTGAAAGCAAACGAGATCGATCCAACGGAGTTCGTCGATGCAGCCATCGACGTGCAATGGTCCTGCTCCGTATTTACACATATGTGGACCGATGCCATCATCAATAGTCTGCGTAGTTTCAACGACATGGTTTCGGTCGAAGGACATTGTGTGAATACTTGGCTAGTGGTCGATGACTTCGCGGCCTATTTGCTGCGCTGCGGAAGGGCTGACCGGGTACTTCCCTTCCGAATAAACGGTGCTCTCACCTCTTCGGAAGACAATCCTCTGAATATTACAGCCTACGAACTCTCGACCGTTCAGGAGATTTATCGTGATGCGGGTCACGAGATTGTCGACATCTTGTATGGCTCGTGGGCTGGCCGCGACAACGGAGTGATTTACCAGGACATAGTGATATCCAAGGTGAAAGCGAGTTTGCGCTCAAAATCTCGTTGAGCGCGTCAAGAGAAACCTCGTCGATTGAAGACAAGAGAAGTAGTGAAATGTTGGCGGGAATCTTCGGTGCACTGCGGAGCAAGGCCCGCGGTTAGTGTATGCCTGCAGATGACATCCGTTACGTGCCGGGAGAGGTCAATTGGCCAGCGCCATCGGTAGTGCGGTATCGCCGGTATGTGCGCCGATATCGATCGCCATCTCATCCTGGCGCACCAGCTTGGTGCTTTCTGCGGGGTGCAGCCACTGCGCGTATTGAATCTTGCCATCGATGGGCAAGTGGTACTCGACCACGGTGTGGGAGTACTCCTTGAGTTTCGGCTTGAAGCCGAGCATGTAGATCAACTCCCGAGGTTTCATGGTCTTTAATAATCTCCAGCGGTATCGAATCCGGGAGTCGTCTACCTGCTAATTTCGCCGGGTTTACCTGTTGAGAGGTAATCCGTTTGCATCGCGAAAACTGCCGGTGATCAGAGTGACCATGTCCACCATCGTCCAGATACCTATTCCGCCGAGTGTAAACATCATCAATAGTCCAGTGAAGATCTTCCCGGTATAGAAGCGGTGCATACCGAGCGTCCCAAGAAAGTAACAAAGTAGCGCAGCAGGAACAAAGTCCTTGTCACTTGTTGGCATGGTGTTCATTATTGCTCTCCATTCAATCGTTGACCGGGATAGCAGACTCGATGTCCGTCTCCATCCCTGAAAGAACCCGTTAAAAGCATGATGGTCACGACAATAGTGTGAATCCCATCGATGAAGAGTGAAAGGATCCCGAGGCCCACTTCTCCAGTCATCAGGAAGTAATATCCGGTAATCGACAGGCCAAGATCACAGGTTCCTTCGAGGTAGCGACCGAGGTAGAAGTGTTGAATACCGAGGATTCCAAAGACACCGGAGAGTGCTACAGCAACCACGT
>LWDU01041269.1_pt1 | contig 10919 bp, 11 predicted proteins | sample 727161 | NCBI WGS metagenome assembly LWDU01 (sample SAMN04566230, study PRJNA314399) | hydrothermal vent metagenome | isolation source: deep sea hydrothermal plume seawater | place: Mexico: Gulf of California, Guaymas Basin | collected 2004-07-11 | reverse complement strand
TTAAAGAGCCAGAAAGAGCCAGAAAATTGTTGCAATCCACAGCCAAATTGGAGTTTTGGGAAACTTATGAGTACTCAGAATTATTGCAAAGCTTGGAAGATGCAAACAAATATTTAAGAGAACAAGCGGAACTTAACGATACCATTAGCCAAGAAGTGGAAGAAGTTTTAGCTTCTGTTGAAGACAATATTGATGTAGAAGAAACAGCATTAGAAGAAGATACAAGTACCAATTCTTTATTAAGCAAACTAGAGGGAGATTCAGCAATTTCTGACACTTCTGATTCCCAACTTTCCTTTGAGCAGTTTGCAGCTGAGAATCCACTTTATGCAGTGCTCTACCCTAACATCAACCAGGATAATAAGCCAAATGAAGGGCCAGTTGTTGGTTTTTGTGCCATAAAAGATACCGTTAAACTGAATAAATATTTAGCGGATGTGGAGGTGATGAAAAACTTCCCATTGGATGTAAAATTTGCTTATACCGTAAAACCTTATGATCCGGACGGACAGTTTATGCAACTTATTGGGTTAAAAGTTTCTGGGCGTGATGGAAAGGCCTCATTGGAAGGAGATGTAGTAACAGATGCCAGACAAGATTTCGGGCAGTTTAATGCCAACCCAGAAGTATCTATGACCATGAATTCGGAAGGGGCGAAACAATGGAAACGATTAACGGCCGAGAATATCGGAAAAAGTGTAGCCATTGTATTAGATGGTTTTGTGTATTCTTTCCCAACGGTTCAGAGCGAAATATCAGGAGGTCGTTCTCAAATTACTGGAAACTTTACCATCAATGAAGCAAACGATTTAGCTAACATTTTGAAATCAGGAAAATTACCAGCCCCAGCTCGAATTATTGAAGAGGCGATTGTTGGACCATCCCTTGGGGAGGAAGCAATTGATGCAGGATTGAAATCTTTCATTATTGCCCTTATAATTGTGCTGATGTATATGATTTTCTATTATTCTGGTGCCGGTGTGGTTTCCAATATTGCACTACTTGCCAATATCTTTTTCATTTTTGGTGTGCTATCCTCCATTGGTGCGGTGCTTACCCTTCCGGGTATTGCGGGAATCGTGCTTACTATTGGTATGTCGGTAGATGCCAATGTACTTATTTATGAAAGAATTCGGGAGGAACTAACTGGTGGAAAAGGAATTCGCCTGGCCATAAAGGATGGTTATGATAAAGCGTATAATGCCATTATTGATGCCAATGTAACTACACTGCTTACCGGTATTATTCTCTACACTTTCGGAACTGGTCCGATAAAAGGATTTGCCACTACTTTAATTATTGGTATTTTAACTTCTCTATTCTCGGCCATTTTTATTACCCGCCTTATAATTTCCAGAAGATTAAACAAAAACAAAGAAATAAAATTTGCTACTAAACTAACTGAGGGCGCATTCAAAAATACGGCCATTGATTTTCTCGGGAAAAGAAAAAGATTCTACATTTTATCAGGGATTATTATTCTTTTAGGAATTGGCTCCTTAGTTACCAAAGGTTTGAATTATGGCGTTGATTTTGTTGGAGGAAGATCCTATGTGGTTCGTTTTGACGATACGGTGGATAATGAAAAATTAAGAAGTGAACTAACAACTGTTTTTGTAGATAATGACGGACTGAAACACGCTCCTCAAGTAAAAACTTTTGGAGATGATTGATGACAATACAAATGGTGCAGATGAGGTGGTGGAAGCAAAACTGAATGAAGGACTTGCTAAAATGGCAATGGACTATGAGATAATGAGTTCTCAAAAAGTTGGGCCAACCATTGCGGATGATATTAAAGATGCGGCAGTCTGGTCGGTCTTTTTCTCCTTACTCATTATCTTCTTGTATATTTTAATAAGATTTAGAAAATGGCAATTTTCATTGGGTGCTGTTGCGGCAGTATTCCATGATGTACTTATTGTGCTTGCTATATTCTCTATTTTCTATGGTATTTTGCCTTTCTCCTTAGAAATTGACCAGGCATTTATTGCGGCAATCCTGACCATTATTGGTTATTCACTTAACGATACGGTGGTTGTGTTCGATAGGGTAAGGGAATACATGGGAATGCACAAAAAACAAGAAATTGAAACGGTTATGAATAAGGCGCTAAACTCTACGCTTAGCCGTACGATTAACACTTCAATGACTACCTTCTTTGTACTATTGGTAATCTTCCTATTTGGTGGGGAAGTAATTAGGGGCTTTATGTTCGCCCTGATGATAGGGGTAGTTGTAGGAACCTACTCTTCTTTGTTTGTGGCTTCTCCTATTATGTTGGATACCTTGAAAAGAAAAGAGGAAAAGAGATAGTTGTTGGTTGATAGTATGTAGACAATAGATTTTAGATAAAAGAAAACCGAGCATTTGCTTGGTTTTTTTTATTTTTGTGCCATGTTGTTATTTATAGGAGGTCCGGAGATTTTAATTATTCTGCTTTTTGTGGTGCTGTTTTTTGGTGCCAATAAAATTCCTGAATTAGCCAAAGGATTAGGAAAGGCCATGCGAGAATTAAAAGACGCTTCCAATGAGATTAAAAAAGATATTCGCGATAGCTCTAACAAACTAAAAGACGACCTTGATTTAGATAAATAATGACAGCAACCATCTTTTTTATTTTCGGATTAATATTACTTTATTTAGGAGGAGAGGCCTTAGTCAAGGGTGCTGTTTCTTTGGCCTTAAAGCTAAAAATCTCAACCCTTGTTGTGGGGATGACAATAGTATCCTTTGCCACTTCTGCTCCCGAGCTTTTGGTAAGTTTGGGTGCTGCCATTAAGGGGCATACCGATATTACTTTCGGTAATGTAATTGGTTCCAACATTGCCAATATTGCTTTGGTTTTAGGCCTTGCAGCAGTGATGTTCCGTCTTAACATTACTGAACAAACAAAGAAAATTTCTTTTCCTTTTATGTTTTTCTCTTCCCTTGTTTTTGGAGTCATATTGTATTTTTTTAACGAAATTTCTTTTTGGGTAGGAATCGTTTTTGTGGCTTCACTACTGTTTTTTACGGGATTAATTATCAGGCAATCTCGCAAAGAAAATTTAAAAGCTACAATAGATGAGGATCAGACATTAGCAGAAGAAAGCCAAAGCCCTATTTATAAAAGTATTTCTTTTTTAATTGTTGGTGTTATTTTATTAAAATTTGGTGCGGACTACTTTGTGGATGGGGCAATCGCTTTGGCAAAAGTATTTAGTGTATCCGATAGGGTAATTGCGGTAACTGTGATTGCCATTGGCACAAGTATCCCCGAACTTGCCACTACCGTAATTGCCGCACTAAAAAAGGAAGAAAGTTTGGCGGTCGGCAATTTGATAGGTTCTAATATATTTAATATTCTGGCTGTGCTAGGCCTAACTGCAATAGTAAAAGATATTCCTTTGGTAGATGTACAATTATTAAAAACAGACTATATATTTATGATGGGAATAACGCTACTACTCGGACTGTTTATTTATCGTTTTTCTAAAAACCAAGTTTCAAAATTAGAGGGGCTTATCTTTCTAATATTCTACATTGCATACCTTGTTTATACTATCTCCTTTTAAAGGGGCTTAAATAAAAAAAGCAGCCATTTCAGGGCTGCTTTTAAATTATCATTAAAAACCGATTAAATTTTTGCTGACTTAACTGTTTTTACAATTCTTGCAGCTATTTTGTAAGGATCTCCATTTGATGCTGGTCTTCTGTCTTCCAGCCATCCTTTCCATCCTTGTTCTACGGTAATAATTGGAATCCTGATGGAGGCGCCCCTATTAGATACTCCATAAGAAAAGTCATTGATTGATGCTGTTTCGTGAAGTCCTGTTAATCTTTGGTCGTTATCTTCTCCATAAACTTCAATATGCTCTTTTGTAACAGGGCGAAATGCTTCACAAATTTTCTCAAAAGTTTCCTGAGAACCACACTCTCTTAATGTAGAATTAGAAAAATTGGCATGCATGCCCGATCCATTCCAATCGCCTTCAATTGGCTTGGGATGGTACTCGATATAATAGTCGTAATCTTCCGTTAATCTATCCAGTAAATATCGGGCAATCCAAAGCTCATCACCAGCTCTTTTAGCTCCTTTTGCAAACAGTTGAAACTCCCACTGTCCGCAAGCAACCTCTTGGTTGATTCCTTCAAAATTAATCCCGGCATCTATGCAGATATCTGCATGTTCTTCTACCAACTCTCTGCCATGTGTATTTCTCCCTCCTACCGAGCAATAGTACAAGCCCTGTGGTCCTGGATATCCTCCTAAAGGAAAGCCTAATGGTAATTGTGTTTTTACATCCATAATAAAATATTCTTGCTCAAATCCGAACCAAAAATCATTATCATCATCATCAATTTTGGCTCTTGCGTTTGATTCATGTGGCGTACCATCAGCATTCAAAACTTCTGTCATAACCAAAAAACCATTTACTCTTTCTGGATCTGGAAAAATAGCAATTGGTTTTAACAAACAATCAGAAGAATTTCCTTCTGCTTGCCTTGTCGAACTACCATCAAATGCCCAAATAGGACAATCTTCTAATTTTCCACTAAACCCTTCTACAACCTTTGTTTTACTTCTCATATTTTGGGTAGGAACGTATCCGTCAAGCCATATATATTCGAGTTTTGATTTTGCCATAGTTTCTGCTTTAGTTTTTGGTTAATATTTTAAGAGGTTGATGACATGCCATCCAAAATACAAAAAAACAATATTAATTTTATTGAAGTATTTGTTTAACTTTTCGTTTTTGGTCGACTTATTAATATTTTATTAACAAATAAATATTTTATTAAAATATCACATTTTATTGTATTTGCAAATTATTCTTTATTTTAGCAAAGTTTAAAAAATGAAAAAATGAATTATTTTGTAAGAATATTATTGATGAGTTTATGCGTGATTTGTATGCTGCAAGTTGGTGCACAAAGCGTAACTAATTCGAAAACCAAAAAAGCAGATAAAGCATTTGCTGTGGAAGAATATAACAAAGCAGCCGACCTTTATAAGAAGGCGTATTCTAAAACTAAGAACAGGGCTTTAAAGGCAGAGATTACTTTCAAGCAAGCAGAATGCTATCGTCTTTCGGGTAACACTAAACGGGCAGAAAGCTATTATAAAAGAGCCTTAAAAACCAAATATCCGGATGTAGTGGTGTATTTAAGATATGCTGATATGTTAAAGAAAAACGCCAAATATACAGAGGCATTGGTGCAATACAAAAAATATGTAAAGCTTAATCCGACTGATATTAGAGGGGAAAAAGGAGTAAAATCTTGTCAGTTGGCAGTAGATTGGGAGGCTAATCCTACACGCTACAAAATAGCTTTAATGCCAATTATAAATTCAAAATATAATGATTTTTCACCAGCTTTCGGAAATAAAGAATATACCGAAATCTATTTTACTTCCTCACGAAAAGGCTCAGCTGGAACAGATATTGATGGGAGAACAGGGGAGAGTTTTACCGACATTTACAAGACAAGAATTGACAAAAAAGCAAAATGGAGATCACCTACTGCTGAAATGGAAACCATTAATACAGATGCAAATGAAGGAGCGCTTTACCTTAACCAGAGGGGAAGCACCATGTATTTTACCAAATGTAAAGTAGAAAAGAAAAAACAATTGGGCTGTGATATATATGTGTCTCAACGAAAAGGAAAATTATGGGGGGAAGCACAATTATTACAAATAAAAGTAGATAGCGGAACAACTGTAGGGCATCCGGCAGTTACGGATGATGAAAGTACCATTTTCTTTTCTTCTGACCAAAAAGGTGGCTATGGAGGGAAAGACATTTGGGTGGTACAAAAAATAAAAAGAAATCAGTGGAGTGAGCCAATGAATTTAGGACCGGCTATTAACACCTCTGGTGACGAAATGTTCCCATTTATTCATGCTGATGGCACACTTTATTTTGCTTCAGATGGACATATAGGAATGGGAGGATTGGATATTTACAAATCAGTACCTGATAGTAATCTTAGTTTTACATCTGTAATTAATTTAAAATCACCAGTTAACTCGCCAGGAGACGATTTTGGTATGATTATTGAAAGAAAAGATGAAAGAGGATATTTTACCTCAAACCGAAAGGGAGGTAAAGGAGGTGATGATATTTACCAGTTTGAATTACCACCACTTATTTTTACACTGCAAGGAGTGGTTACTGATTCTAGAACAGGAGCAATCTTAACTGATGCGAATGTACAAATTATAGGCTCTGATGGTAATTCTGATGATGCAAAAACAGATAATGCAGGTTCGTATAATTATAAAATAAAACCAATCACCTCTTATGAGTTGGTTGCCTCAATGGAAGGGTATTTAAAAAAGAAAAAAACTTTGACAACAGTTGGGGTGGAGCATAATAAAGATTTTGTGGTTGATTTTGAATTAGACCCAGTAGTAAAAGAAATTATTTTACCAAAAATTGAGTACGATTATGCTAAATGGGATTTGAGAGAAAAATCTATTGAAGATTTGGATGGTTTGATAAAAACATTAAATGAAAACCCAAATATTGCAATTGAGTTACGTTCGCATACCGATTATAGAGGAACAGATGCCCAAAACCAAATTCTTTCACAAAAAAGAGCAGATGCTTGTATAAACTATCTCATTGAAAATGGAATTGATGCAGAAAGATTATCGGCAAGAGGAATGGGAGAATCAGAACCATTAGTAATGGAATATAAAGATGGAAAATTAAAGAAAGGAGATGTGCTTACAAAAGCGTATATTGATGGATTAAGAAGAAGAAAGCATAGAGAAGAGGCGCATCAGTATAACAGACGAACTACATTTAAGGTAATAAGTCAGGAATATGTGCCAAAACCAAAAGAAGAAGTAAAAGAAATAGAGGTGGAAGGTCCAACAATAGAATTAGAAGATAAAAAGAAAGAGGATGTCAAAAAACCAGCAGAGGATTTATCAGACCAAAAGTAAGCTAGATATAAAATATAATAAAGCATCCTTAAAATAGGGATGCTTTTTTATTTCCTAAAATAATGAGTGAGACATATAATAAAAGAGGGGTTTCGGCAGATAAAGAAGATGTGCATAAGGCGATAAAAGGTCTTGATAAAGGACTTTATCCAAAGGCATTTTGTAAGATTTTACCTGATTTAGTGGCTGGTGATGAGGCCTATTGCAACATCATGCATGCCGATACAGCAGGCACAAAAACTTCCTTAGCCTATTTGTATTGGAGAGAAACAGGAGATAACTCTGTGTGGAAAGGAATTATTCAAGATGCACTCATTATGAATGTGGATGATTTGATTTGTGTGGGTGCAACAAAAGATATTATTGTTTCTTCTACTATTGGGCGTAACAAAAGTTTAATTCCAGCAGAGGTGGTAAAGCACTTGATTCAAGGAACGGCTAATTATATTGAAGAACTAAAATCGCATGGTGTCCAGATGACTTTAGCAGGAGGTGAAACGGCTGATGTAGGAGATGTAGTGCGTACACTAGATGTTGGTTTCACTACTTTTGCAAGGATGAAAAGAGCGGATGTAATTGATACGGCAAATATATGGACAAGCATCTTACGAAAGGGAGTACAATGGTGGAATGGGGAGTAATGGATTGACCTCTGCTCGTCATGATGTGTTTGCGAACTATTTATCCAAGGAATATCCTGAAAGTTATAATGCAGAAATTCCTGCTGATTTAGTGTATTCCGGAAGTAAGAAATTGACAGATATTCATGAGGAAACAGGTTTGACTTATGGGAAGTTAGTTTTGTCTCCTACTAGAACATATGCGCCTATTATAAATAAAGTATTAGCAGATTGTGATAATTCACAGATAAGTGGTATTGTACACTGTTCAGGTGGTGCGCAAACCAAAGTATTACATTTTGTAGATAATGTGCATATCATAAAAGATAATATGTTTGCATTGCCCCCACTGTTTAAATTAATTCAAGAAGAATCTGCTACAGATTGGAAAGAAATGTATAAAGTATTTAATATGGGGCATAGAATGGAACTGTATGTTCCAGAAGAAATTGCAGTCGATATAATATCAATTTCAGAAAGTTTTGATGTAGGTGCAAAAATTATCGGTAGAGTGGAAAATCATAAGGGTAAAAGATTAACGATTAAATCCGAATTCGGAGAATTTACATATTAAGATGTTAGATAAATTAGCGGCAATTAACGATAGGTATTTAGAGGTTGAGAAACTAATTTCATCCCCTGACGCTATGAATGATATGAAACTTTATGTTCAACTTAGTAAAGAATATAAAGATTTGGAACCTATCATTAAAGCTTATAAAGAATACAGAGATTTAGTAGGGAATATTACTGAAGCTCAAGATATCCTTTCCAATTCGGAGGATGCAGAAATGAAAGAAATGGCAAAAATGGAATTGGATGAGAATTTACCCAAAAAAGAGGTGATGGATGAAGAGATTAAGACATTGCTTATCCCAAAAGACCCTGCTGACGCAAAGAATGCTGTAATGGAAATTAGAGCAGGAACAGGAGGAGATGAAGCCAGTATTTTTGCAGGAGATATTTATAAAATGTACTCTGCTTTCGCATCTAACAAAGGATGGAAAACAGAATTAGTAGATATAGCAGACGGGACTTCAGGGGGATATAAAGAAATCATTTTTAATATTTCAGGTGATGATGTTTATGGGCAGTTAAAATTTGAATCTGGAGTACACAGAGTGCAAAGAGTTCCACAAACAGAAACGCAAGGCAGAGTGCATACTTCTGCTGCAACTGTTATTGTGCTTCCTGAGGCAGAAGAATTTGATATTGAATTAAAACCATCTGACATTCGTAAAGATACTTATTGTTCTTCAGGACCTGGCGGGCAATCGGTAAATACTACTTATTCGGCTGTTCGTTTAACTCACATTCCTACTGGTATTGTTGCCCAATGTCAAGACCAAAAATCGCAACATAAAAATTATGATAAAGCGCTAAAAGTATTGCGTTCTCGTATTTACGAAATTGAATTACAAAAGAAATTAGAAGAAGATGCAAAACACAGAAAAACTATGGTGTCTTCAGGGGATAGATCAGCAAAAATTAGAACTTACAATTATCCACAAGGAAGAGTTACAGCAACAATGGGAGGTGATATTCAAGAGTTTATTGATGAATTGCAATTGGCTGAAAATGCAGAAAAACTAAAAGAAGGTACAGCTTCAGTAGAATAAAACAACAATTATGAAAAATACAATTTTAACTTTATTAATAGCAATTACAGTATTAAATGCAAATAGCCAAGATGTAATTACTAAGAAAGATGGAACAGATATTAATGTAAAGGTTAAAGAAATTACAATTGATGCTGTAAAGTACTTAAATTTTGATAATCAAAATGGACCACTGTATACAAGTAAGTAAAGCAGATGTTTTTAGAATAAAATATGAGAATGGGAATATTGAAAGTTTTGCTAAAACTAATACTTCACAAAAACCAACAACATTCACTGAACTTGAGAATAAAGTTGATTTAATTATTTATAATAATGATAGACACCATAAAGCATACCAAAATGGAAAAATTGTAATGATAGTTGGAGGTTTGATTGCTGGAGTAGGAGCAATTAGTGGTGCGTCTGTCTTATTAATTGTAGGGGCTGTTGGACAGGTTGCTGGCGCTATAATTGAATGGGATTCTCACAAATGGTTTGCTAGAAATAGAAATCCTTTGCCTCCTTTGCCAATTATTAATTACAGAGAAGATGATTTTGAGAAAGGATCTTTTGTAAGACTTGTAACAGTTGGTAATAGAGTATCAAAAGGCGTTATAACAAGTGTAAATGATAAAGGTGTATGGGTGAAAGATTATAGGTATGGTTCTGCTGATTTTTATTCGTTTAGAAAATTATTAGTTGTAAGGATATTAAGTCAAGAAGAAATAAAGTTATTATATGATGACTAAAAAAGAACTCATATCACAAATCAAACAAAAACAATCATTCCTTTGTGTGGGATTGGATACGGATATCAAAAAAATTCCAACTCACTTATTGGAGTTAGAAGATCCTATCTTTGAATTCAACAAGCAAATAATTGATGCTACAAAGGAGTATTGTATAGCTTACAAACCCAATATTGCCTTTTATGAAAGTAGGGGAGTGAGTGGTTGGAATTCCCTTCAAAAAACATTGGATTATATTCCAAACGACATTTTCACTATTGCGGATGCAAAAAGAGGAGATATTGGGAATACCTCTGATATGTATGCTCGTGCTTTTTTTGAGAATATGAATTTTGATGCTGTAACTGTTGCTCCATATATGGGTTCGGATTCCGTTACTCCATTTTTAGAGTTTAAGGATAAGTGGGCTATTTTATTGGTGCTTACATCTAATAAAGGCGGTTTGGATTTTCAAACTTTTAAAAATGAAAACGGAAAGCAATTGTTCGAACAAGTTTTAGAAATTTCACAGACTTGGGGAACAGATGAAAATATGATGTATGTGGTTGGAGCGACAAGAACAGAACAACTTTCAGAGATTAGAGAAATTATTCCAAATCATTTTTTATTGGTTCCTGGTGTTGGATCACAAGGCGGAAATCTGCAAGAGGTAGCAAAATATGGAATGAATAAAGATTGCGGACTTTTGGTTAATTCCTCAAGAGGAATTATTTATGCAGGAAATGGAACTGACTTTGCCGAGAAAGCCGGAAATGAAGCCCAAAAATTACAGCAACAAATGGCTGTTATTTTATCTGACGCAGGAATTTAAAAAGTTATTCTGTAAACAATAAACCCAATCCACTCATGGATAAGGTCTTCCCATCTATTTAAAATTTGTGCTTCTGGTAAAAAGAGATGGTCGAAATACAACTTTCTTTCACTCATGGAAAAGTCGGTTGAGAAAGGAGTTATTTTTATTCCTTGCTTTTCAAAACACAAAAGTGAACGCCTCATATGTATGGCAGAA
>LWDU01040231.1_pt1 | contig 10919 bp, 10 predicted proteins | sample 727161 | NCBI WGS metagenome assembly LWDU01 (sample SAMN04566230, study PRJNA314399) | hydrothermal vent metagenome | isolation source: deep sea hydrothermal plume seawater | place: Mexico: Gulf of California, Guaymas Basin | collected 2004-07-11 | reverse complement strand
AGATGACCTGCCGTTTGAATTCTATGTTGGCGCCTACGTGAAAGGCGAAGGTATGTCCGATGATTTCAACATGAGTGCAAACGTAACTCGTCTGACAACAAAAGGTGAGCCGGTTGTGTTCTCCTTTGAAGGTGATGCCACTATGGGTGACAAGATGTTGTTCGTTGTCGGCCACGTTGAGCAAAACGGTAAGCCAGTCAGCCCGATCGCAGCACCGCCATCACTTTTGAAAAATCAGGGCCCAAGTCTGGAACAGCCACAAGAGCAGCCAGGTCCAAAAGGTCCACGTCTGTTGAACTAAGGTTTATAAAGTTTAAAAATAAGCAAAGCGCCTTCGAAAGAGGGCGCTTTATTATAGATATTTAGAAGCTTTATATAGCTAAAGGCACCGCATATGCAGGTGCCCTTAGCCGGAAGTCTCCCAGTAGCCTCCGCGAAGCACACTAGTAGAAAAATTACCCGCTGTCAAAGAATACGGAAATAAAATATGTTAAAATTATTCTGCAGAGTCAGATTCTAACTCTTCGCTGTCATCGTTGTCGTCAGATACTTCTTTAGAATCAGTATCTTCTTCCGATGCGGCGTCGTCAGAAGTTTCTGCGCCATCTGTGGATGTTTCTCCGCTTGAGTGGCTGATACTACGCAAAATTGTCGCAAATTGCTCGTCCGCTTCTTCATGTTCAGCGCCAATCAGCTGGGCACGCACGGTCATAACAGAGTTTTCGCCAACCCAGAGACTAGCAGAATAGATCTGAACATTTTGACCGTTCGGCGTAGGACCTGCGCCCATAATGCCGCCAACAACGTAATCATCATGTTCTTTGTATGAAGTGTTATAGGTCTCTAATTCAGCGATGCCCGGCTGTGCCATTAATGTCGCTGACATCATGTCTCTGTTATATTCTTGTAGAATATTCTCGGATACAGGGCGACAGCTTAGGTAAAAGTTGATCGTGGCATCCAGATCATACACCTTGGTGTAGCTCTGCATGATCTCACAGCGATCCGGAATTTGTGGGTGGCAGCGCTGTGTATCAACAGGCTCTGATGGCAGTGAAATCATAAAGTCACAGCCCTCAGGTTGGTATTTGTAATCTTCCGCCATAGCAGGGGAGATCATCAGAAATGTTGCGCATAGGACGCTAAGCCACTTTTGCATTTTGTGAATCCTTTGTTGGTGTCCAGTGTTGCGGGTCAGCCTTGACTTGTTCACGGTCTGCTAGAGATTTAACTTCACCCAGATCAGGCAGCCATACATATGGAATGCCTTTTTTCTCGGCATACGTGAACTGCTTCTGGATTTTCTGGGCACGGTGGAACATCTCTACATTAAAGCCACGCTGTCTAAGTATACGGGCAATCTTGCGCGCTTCCTCCGCGTCTTCCTCTTTAGGGAGTGTCATCAGAATATCGGCAGGGCTCTTGCGGCTAGTGTCGAACTTGCCTTGCTGACGCAGGCGATCAAACAAGCGAGAGAAGCCAATAGAAATGCCAACGCCCGGCAGCGCCTTGTTAATGTAACTGCCTGCCAGATCATCATAGCGGCCGCCCGAACAGATTGAGCCATACCCTGGATCTTCGACAAATACAGTCTCGTAAACAGTGCCTGTGTAATAATCCAGGCCACGCACGATAGACAGGTCCGCCACAGCTGCGCCTTCTGGCAGGTCTTTCAGGTAGTCCATTACATATTGCAATTCTGAAAGTCCCTCAGCCATCATCTCGCCTTTTGCTTCGACGGATGACAAATTTTTGTTCGTTGCAAGCTTTAGGATTTCATCAATATTAGAGTTGCTTAGGCCAGTTTCTTGAAGTAGTTTTTTAACAGCATCTTCCCCAATCTTTTCAATTTTGTCGATCGTGCGCGTAACATCGACTTTCTGTTCATCAGAAATACCGAGTGCATCTAGCAAGCCGAGCAAAATTTTTCTGTTACTGATACGCAGCTGGATTTTCTCGCCAGCCATTCCCGGCAAGGCTGAGAGCGTTTCCCAGATAATCGCCGGCATTTCGGCATCAAAGTGCAAGGGCAGGGCATCTACGTTGATCACATCGATATCGCATTGGTAAAATTCGCGGAAACGTCCTGCTTGCGGACGCTCGCCGCGCCATACGCGCTGCATTTGATAACGTTTGAACGGAAACACCAGGTCATTGAAGTGCTGTGCCACATAGCGCGCCAGCGGAACAGTCTGGTCAAAGTGAAGTGCCAAGCGGGCTTCGCTATCGTCATCGTCCTCTTTGTGCAGGCGCTCCAGCACGTAAATTTCCTTATCGACTTCGCCCTTGGCACGCAGCACATCGAGTTCTTCTACGGACGGGGTCTCTATAGAACAGAAACCATACGATTCGAATACCTTACGAATATGGTCAAACCATTGCTGTTCGACAAATCTTTCCTCCGGTAACCACTCAGGATAACCGCTGATCGCTTTAGGCTTATAAACTGATTTTTTATCTTTGCTCATGATCTATCCTACATAGCTGAAAACCCACAGAAATCATAGCCTTTATCAGGGAGATATTCAGGGGATTTAAAAATGTCATAAATCCATACCATAATCATTTGCATTTCAGTTATTTTTATGGTCGATTGCTTATATTACAAAAAATAAAAAACAGAACAGGGTAATAACTATGGGTAAGCTTCGTAAATGGGCGATATCATCTTTGGCTGCGGCGTTCACGACGGTTGCGGGCGCTTCTGCAGGCGATGTAAGTACAGGTGATGCGTTCCAGTATCCCAGCACAATTGCCCCGCAAACAGCAGCCGATTACTATTACAATGAAGGCCCGTTGACACCGTACAGTATGGCTCCTGTTCAGGTCAGGTTGCTCCTTGTTCTTGATGCCAGTTCTTCTATGAGTTCCAGCGAATATAGCGTGCAGATTAATGGCGTTGCTAATGCGCTGACTTCCGACACTGTAAAGAATTCTTGGTTCGGCGTTGGTGAGGACAGAGATACAGGGCCAATTGAATCAATTGCTATAGGCGTTGTTGTGTTCGATTCAAGCGGTCGTATGCGTATACCTTGGGTCGATTTTCGCCGTGATGATCCTAATCTCGACGAGCGTCTTGAGCTGTTCGCGGAGAATGTCAGATTTCTTGCGGCCAGCCGTCAGACTTATAATAACGGTGCCACCCATATAGGTGAGTCGTTGATTATGGCGGCACGCATGTTCGAAAATGCCCCATGGGAAAGCTACTCCCGTGATGTTATTGACCTTTCGGGTGATGGCGAAAACAATGGCGGACGCGACATGGTGCGCGCGAAACAGACACTCGCCGGCATGAATGTTACGATCAACGGCTTGGCCATTATCAATGAAGACCAAGAGCTGGATACGTGGTACGAGAATAATTTGATCACGCGTGCAGACGAACAGACTTCTGCCTTCCCGGGCCGTGTTTGGGTTGTTGCGCGCAATGAGCTGTCCGCAGGTGAAAACACAGCTGAAGCCTATCAGTATTTTCAGGATCAATTCGAGCTTGCACTACGTGAGAAGCTTGTCTGGGAAGTTGCTGGCATTCAGTTGAATGAGAGACTGCCATCACAAAGGTTCACAGATTACGGCGCGTTTTCAACAGGCGACAGCGTATCGGTACAGCCAATTTCTTTCGTATTCCGCTAGTTTTTTGAAATTTACGATCCGAATCGTATTGACCCGTCATTTTTTCTGTGACAGGCTCAGCTATTAAATAAATAAAAATAATAATAAAAAGAAAAAAATGAAAAACAGGAGAGGATTTTTGCGATGGGCTTTCGCGAGCGCTGTGGCTACGGCTATGGCTTTTGCACCGGCACCTTCAATCGCACAGGACACGCAACCCACTAGTACGTTTAACGCGACTAGGGATTACGCGCACCCGACTTTAGCGTCTGAAAGTACAGAACCCGTCACAATGCAATTAGGTCTGGCCATGGATACAAGTGCATCCATGTCTGACGAAGAATATGCCTTACAACTAAGAGCGACTGCCCATGCCTTGAATTCTAGGCTCGTGCGCAGCGCAATCAAATACCGTGGCTCTGTCTCGGTATTTGTTATCGATTTCGGTACGACGGCCAGACTTCGTATGGGCTGGGTTGATCTGCGTGCTGAAGATCTGAACGATTATCCGCATTACAACATGGGTTACACAGGACAGTACGGTGAAGATGTGCGCCTATCGGACACACCTGACAGACTGGATATGCTGGTACAGGAAATACTGGCTATGCCACGTTTAGAAAGCGGATCTACACGTATCTGGACAGGAATGCAGCTGAGTGAAGAGATGTTCTCTAACGCGCCTTGGATGCCTGTTGAAGGTCGTGTGCTCGATATCTTTGGCGATGGTACGCCTGACGATCAAATGACGACAAATGTAATGCGTCAGCGCCTTGCTGATATCGGGGTGACGATCAACGGCTTCGCGATCGTAAATGATGTGCCTACATTGGAGGAGAATTACCAACGCAATGTTGTGACACTGGATAACACACCGGGCGAATGCTTTAGCTACACGTTCAATCTGAATGCGGATTACCAGCTGCCGCGCACCGAAGAGTGGTGTATTGACAGCATTCCGGGGCGCGTCTGGGCGATGGCGAGAAACGTTGAATCCCGCAATAACGGATCAGGTAATGTTCTGGCGTTCTATGACGAAGTCACGATGGCTATGAAACAAAAGATCAGTGTCGAACTGGCGGGCTTGGAAGGCTATATGCGCATTCTGGCAGAGTTAGGACAGGAGCCTGAATTGCCAGTGCCATTGCTGCCACCGATCACCGGCAACGAGCCATCATAATCTAGATATTTTTCTCATCGAATAATTCAGCGATGCTGTTGATTAGCGCGCTGCCAAGCTCGTCCGCATCAGCAATTGTCAGCGCACGGTCGTAGTACCTTGTGACATCATGGCCAATACCGATTGCTGTAAGCTCGACTTTAGAATGGTTTTCAATCCATGCAATCACATTGCGCAGATCGCGTTCCAGAATATTCGACGGATTAACCGAGAGCGTTGAATCATCAACAGGCGCACCATCGGAAATGACCATCAGGATTTTGCGCTGCTCGCCGCGAGCTGCCAAACGGTTGTAAGCCCAAGCGAGCGCCTCGCCATCGATATTTTCTTTCAGAATGCCTTCCTTTAGCATAAGGCCAAGGTTGCGGCGGGCGCGGCGCAGTGGGCTGTCTGCAGCCTTGTAGATAATATGACGCAGGTCATTCAGACGACCGGGGTGTGGTGGGCGGTTGTTCTCTATCCACAGATCGCGCGCTTTACCGCCTTTCCAGGCACGCGTGGTAAAGCCGAGGATTTCGACTTTTACGCCGCAGCGCTCCAACGTGCGCGCCAGAATGTCCGTACACATGGCGGCAATCGCAATTGGTCTGCCACGCATAGAGCCTGAGTTATCAATCAGTAGCGTGACAACAGTGTCACGGAACTCGGTTTGCGTTTCCTGCTTATAAACCAGAGGCACAGAAGGGTTCGCTACTATGCGTGCAAGGCGTCCTGTATCCAGCGTGCCTTCTTCCAGATCAAACTGCCAGCTGCGTTGTTGCTTTGCCATCAAGCGGCGCTGTAGACGGTTAGCAAGGCGCGTAATCAGGCTTTGAAGATGTGAAAGCTGGTGATCAAGCATTGCGCGCAGGCGATCAAGCTCCTCGGGTTCGGCAAGTTCTTCTGCCGTTACGATCTCGTCATAGACTGTTGTATAGACGTTATAGAGGTTGTCAGGGCCTGGCAGGTATCCGTCGGGGCGCTCGGCTTTAGAAGGCGAGTCCATAGACGGATCGGCATCTTGTTCTACGGTGTCTTCGGCAACATCTTCCATGCCGCCCATTTCGGCTTCGCCACTGTCTTCGGCATTTTCGCTGTCCTGATCACCTTCATCGCCTTGGGCTTCGTCAGCATCATTATCATCGTGCCTGTCATCTGAAGGCTGGTTTTCTTCTTCTTGGGCTTTGGGTTCGTGGTCTTCGTCGCCGTCTTCTTCGCGGTTTTGTTCCTCAGTCTCTGTACCGACATCCATATCCATACGCGCGATGATGTCTTTGGCCGCCTTGGCAAAACCGTTCTGATCGTTCAGGTGGCCCTTAAGCGCTTCGAAACCGTCTTTGCCAAGATGTTCATCGAGCCATGGCTGCCACAGACTCTGTAGTTTCTTAGCCGCCTCAGGCGGTTCTTCATTCGTTAGAGCTAGGCGCGCGAGTATATGAAGAGAGTCGGCCATGTTACCGTCATCGCGTTCGGTATAGTTACCAACCCCGAGCCGCTTACATTTTTCTGTCAGCGTTGCATTCAAGTTTTGGGCAACACCGCGCATGCGGTTCGAGCCCAGTGATTCAATGCGCGCTTGTTCTAATGCATCAAACGCAGCTTGTGCTGTCAAATCCAGCGGGGCGTTGCGGCGATGCTCGTCTTTATCGTGATACTGCATCCGCAGCGCCTTGGCGTCGGCGTTCCCGCGCACCAATTTTGTGCTGGTCTCGTTTAGGTCGTGTTCGGGAACGGGCAGGGTGGCCGCCAAGTGATCATACTGCTTGGTATTGATCGGGCTTTCGTTGGCTGAGAAAGTTACGCTGATATCTTTCTTGCGCGCCAGCGCGCGCAACGTTGCTGCCGTCGCATTCTTGAATTTTTCTAGTTTTTTTTGATCGTTCTTTTCAGGCACCGTTAAATCTCAACGCCGAAGCATCTCTGATAGTACTCGTTAATTGTCGGGCGCTCGGTCTCGTCACATTTGTTCAAAAAGCTCAGCTTGAATGCGAATTCACGGTCATTGAAAATCTTGGTGTTTTCAATCCAGCTAAGAACTGTGCGCGGTGACATAAGCGTAGAGATGTCGCCATTAATAAAGCCCTGACGGGTCATGTCAGCCACACTAACCATAGCTGACAGTTCTTCTTTGCCTTCTGCGTTATCAAGCTCCGGATGCTTCAGCAGCATGATCTGGACTTCTTCGTCGTGCTCTAGATAGTTCAGCGTCGTAACGATGTTCCAGCGGTCAAGCTGTGCTTGGTTAAGCTGTTGGGATCCATGATATAGACCTGTCGTATCGCCCAGTCCAATTGTATTGGCTGTTGCGAATAGGCGGAACGCAGGGTGAGGGCGGATAACTGTATTCTGATCGAGCAGCGTAAGGCGCCCTTCGGCTTCCAGGACGCGCTGGATAACGAACATGACATCAGGACGACCTGCATCATATTCATCGAATACAAGCGCAACAGGATTTTGTAGTGCCCAAGGCAGCAAGCCTTGCTTGTATTCCGTGATCTGTTTGCCTTCTTTTAGGACAATCATGTCCTTACCCAGAAGATCAATACGACTAACATGACTATCAAGGTTGATACGCACACATGGCCAGTTCAGGCGCGCCGCGACTTGTTCAATATGCGTGGATTTACCTGTACCGTGGTAGCCCTGAATCATAACGCGACGGTTATTGGTGAAGCCGGCAAGTACAGCAACAGTCGTGTCATGATCAAACTTATAGGATTTATCTATCTCTGGTACGTTCGGATGTTCGTAACTGAACGCAGGGATTTCCCAATCCAGATCAATGCCAAACACTTCGCGAGCACTTACCTTTGTGTCAGGAATTGTTGTGTGTTTGGCGCTGTTGGCCATAAGTGTCGTCACGTCAAAGGATGACTGGAATTCACTTTCACGATTTTTGTTTTCTTTTGTGGTGTCTTGTTTTGTCTTGTCAGTCACTATAGAGCCTAGTCTTTGATTTTTTCATACTTATCATAGGCGAGCTTCAGGATTGTGTAAGACATATTGATGCTCTTTAGCATATCTTCCGCCTTCTTGTCGCCTTGGTTGATATCCGGATGATACCGTTTCACCAACTCCTTATATTTGGCTTTTATAGTAGGCAGGTCAAGTGGTGGTTTTAACCCCATAATGGCCATGGCTTCATGTTCTGGTGTGTTTTCCATGAAAGGGCTGTTAAAGCGGACTTTTTCATCCTCGGGCTTTTTGTCCGTATAATTATAAAACTGCCATGCTTTGGTGCGTAGATAGTCTTCGGCGTTCTCTTTACCCTTGCTGAACTTCCATGTAGGGCGATCCCATAGATTGGATCGGGTGACGTGATCTTCGATATCGCTTTGCGCCATACCTGAAAAATAGTCCCATGCCTTGTTGTACTCCGTAATATGCGTTTGGCAGAAATTGTAATGACCATCTAGTGAGCGGTCTTTTGGTGCGCGAAACTCGGCGTGATCCATACAGCCGGGCATTTCGCACATAACACTTTTAGCCGCTGGCTTTTCGTCATCGGCATATTCAGCAGAGTTAGGTTTTAAGTGTATTTTAGGCATCTTTATAATTATGTTGTTTGTAGGCGAATTAGGCAAGTTTTTTGCACTATGAAAAAATGAACTGATTAAGAAGGGGCGAAAATCTCATGAATATGGAAGAACGAATTAAGCAAGCTATTTCTAATAATTTACAACCCCAGGTAGTCAAGGTGGTTAACCAGAGTCATAAGCATCAGGGGCATAGCGGTGATGACGGTAGCGGAGAGAGCCATTTTGACCTGTATATTGTGTCTAAGCTTTTGCAGGGAAAGAACAGGGTAGAACGCCATCGTATGATTTTTAGCATTTTGCAAAACGACATTGAAACACTGCCGCATGCCTTATCTGTCAAAGCTTTAGCGCCTGACGAGGTTTAGTGCTTTAATATTCGAAAAATCTTAAATACACCTTTAGGTTGCTGGATGTTCTGTTTTTGTTTATGATCACACACATCAGCAGTCGGGAGGAATGCCCCTGACTGTTTTGCTTTAAACTTATTGTGTGTGATGGGAATGACGATGACAGATGAAATTGATACAAGCAGTACGCTGGTCAGCAGAAATATTACAGTATTAGGACGCAGAACGTCTGTTAGGCTGGAGCCTGAGATGTGGAGTTCTCTGCGCGAGATTGCAAAAAGAGAGAGTTGTAAGATTCACGATATATGTTCTTTGATACAGCTTCGCAAAAATCCTAGGACATCGTTAACTGCGGCTATCCGTGTTTTCCTGATGCTGTATTACAGAGCCGCGTCAACAGAAGAGGGCCATGTCAAAGCAGGGCACGGTAACTTTAATCAAATGATTTCACGGGCGCGTATGAATTGCGAGACGCTGGATACTCTAAAGGCGCAAGGACGTGAAAGTAGGGTGCAAGGTTCTCCTGAAAAACAGAATGTTGCGGAAGACACAGAAGAAGACTATGAGACAGATAGCGTTTCTGCTATGCCAGCCCCAGAAGTCACAAATATACCAAAATCGGATTTAAGTCAGAGAGCCGCAACTATCTAAGCGGCTTCACGACCCATCTTTAAGAATTTTTGATGACGCTGCTGTACCAGCTTATCACTGCTGATATTTGATAGATCGTCCAGAGCGTTCTCAATCTGCATACCGACTGAGGCGATTGTCTCTTCTTTCTTACGGTGTGCGCCGCCTACAGGCTCAGCTATGATGCCGTCAATCAGCTTCAATTGATACAAATCTTGCGCTGTAAGCTTCAGGGCAGCTGCAGCGTCATTTGCGTGCTCTGCACTGCGCCACAGAATCGATGCACAGCCTTCAGGTGAAATAACGGAGTATATTGAGTGTTCCAGCATATAAACCTTATCAGCCGTCGCAATAGCAATCGCACCACCTGAACCGCCTTCGCCGATAACAACGGAAACGATTGGCGTTTTAACACGCAAACAAGTTTCAATAGATTTCGCGATAGCTTCTGCCTGGCCGCGCTCTTCAGCACCAACGCCAGGATATGCGCCCGCTGTATCAACTAAAGTGATGACAGGGATTTGGAATTGCTCAGCCATCTTCATCAGGCGCTGAGCTTTACGGTAGCCCTCAGGGCGAGCCATACCGAAGTTACGCTTGATGCGGCTTTCTGTATCGTTACCTTTTTCCTGACCTAGAATTACGCAGGAACGGCCTTTAAAGCGGCCAAGGCCAGCTGGCAAGGCATCGTCTTCACCGAAGTTACGATCACCAGCCAAAGGCGTGAAATCTTCAATCAGGCCGTCGATATAGTCCAGAAAATGTGGCCTATCCTGGTGACGTGCTACTTGTACTTTTTGCTGTGCTGTCAGCTTGCTGTAGGTCTGCTGCAGCAGACGATCAGCTTTACCCTGCATACGGGTGATCTCGTCAGCAATGTTCATGGAGTCATCACCGGTTACATTTCGTAGCTCGGCGATCTTCGCTTCCAGTTCCAGTACAGGTTTTTCAAATTCCAGATTACTCATGACAATCTCGCTCTTTAAAAGTCGATTTCTTGTTATTGAAAGTAGTTAGATAGCAAATCAGGCAGACAATTACAATGCATCGTCTGCCTGATTTATAAAACTGTTAACCGAGGTTATATACCCAGAATTACTTAGAACCTGTTTTTTTGGCGAGCGGGTGCTTGCCTTCAACAGTTTCTTTGGCTTTATCGCCAATAATATGAGTGTATACCTGTGTAGTTGCGATATCCGCGTGCCCCAGCATTTTCTGGACTGAACGAAGATCTGCACCATTGCTGAGCAGGTGAGTCGCAAATGCGTGACGCAGGATGTGCGGGCTAACGCGATCTGCATCGATCTCTGCTGCATCAGCAAGATCTTTCAGAAGCTGTGCGAAGCGCTGACGTGTCAGGTGACCGCTCTCGGATGTACGAGAAGGGAACAACCACTGTGCTTGCTGACCTTTATCATCAAGGCCAATGTGCTGCTTGCGAACGTCGAGGTAGCTCTTGATCGCTGTTTGCGCTGATTCACTAATTGGAACCATACGCTCACGACCTGCTTTACCAGCAACCATCAGAAACTCGAGGTTCTCACCCAGAGCTGAAAGTGGCAGACCAACCAGTTCTGATACACGCAAACCTGTTGCGTAAATCATTTCCAGCAAACACACCAAACGTACACT
>LWDU01032915.1_pt1 | contig 10920 bp, 11 predicted proteins | sample 727161 | NCBI WGS metagenome assembly LWDU01 (sample SAMN04566230, study PRJNA314399) | hydrothermal vent metagenome | isolation source: deep sea hydrothermal plume seawater | place: Mexico: Gulf of California, Guaymas Basin | collected 2004-07-11 | reverse complement strand
ATGCTCTGTCTTGGGGTGCAACAGTTCCAGTACCTAACCAATCCCCATATCCTTTGAAATCTTTTTTATAAATTTCATTTGCTGCTGCAGGGATGTCGTCTGGTTTCTCACCTGACTTGCAATACTCTCTCCATTCTGAATTTGATTTCAGATTTAATGCTCTAGCAAACTCTCTGGCAGGTTCAAATGAACGAAATACTTTGTTTTTACGTGCAACAGTTCCAGTACCCAACCAATCCCCCATGCCTTTGAAATCTTTTTTGTAAGTTTGATATGGATTTGCAGGGACATCATCGGGTTTGTTGCCTGACTTGCAATATGTTATCCATTCTTTGTAACCTTTTAGATTCAATNNNNTTGGGTGCAACAGTTCCAGTACCTAACCAATCACCAAATCCTTTGAAATCTTTTTTGTAAGTTGTATTTGGATTTGCCGGAATGTCATCTGGTTTGTTGCCTGACTTGCAATATTCACGCCATTCTTGATTTCCTTTCAGATTTAATGCTCTAGCAAACTCTCTTGCATCTGTAAATGAACGCCACTGCTTTGTATGAACAGTTCCAGTACCTAACCAATCCCCATATCCTTTGAAATCTTTTTTGTAAGTTGTATTTGGAGATGATGGGATGTCGTCTGGTTTATTGCCTGACTTGCAATATTCTTGCCATTCGGTTGTATTTTTTAATTTTAATTTCCTAACAAACTCTCTTGCAGATTCAAAATCTCTAAACTTTTTCATTTCTCAGAGTTTCAGGATTTACTTGTGTCAATGAGAAACAAATTTTTATCAAATCCCCCTCTCTCTTCAGATTTTTTTATTCTAATTTTTTCCAACTCTTCTTTTGAAACTCCTTTGAGTTGTGCAATACGATAAATGACTTCTAAGATATCTGCAAGTTCTTCAGGATTTTTATCATTTTGATATTCTGCTACTTCTTCTGAAAGTTTCTTTTCTAGGTGTTCTAAAAATTTCTCATCAGATAATGTCTCTACATTACAAGAATGTCCATCTTTTTGGATAATTTCAGGTATTTTGTCTCTAATTGCCTTGTTATACTGCATATCTACTCTTTATCCTTGCCTGTTTTTTTCTTTTTGTAAAATGAACTAGGATCAGATGGGATATTGTCGGGTTTATTGCCTGATTTTACATATTCAACCCATTCTTTTGGAGATTTTAATTTCAATTCTTTAACAAAGTCTCTTGCATCTTTTAATGGGAGATATCCTGTTTTTGCAAATTCAGTATGACGAGATATTGAGGAATCAATCTCATCGATAATTGATTGTTTTTCTAATGCTGTTATGTTTTTTAAAACTAGTGAAAAAATAGTTCCTTGTTTGGTTACAACACCATTATCCACTAAAACCCTATACACTGGAACACCAAGGTAGAAACTAGAATTTCTTTGTGCATGGTTTTGTTTCCATAATTCTTGTGCAATTTGTTGTTTACTTTGATTTCCATTTTGCAATAGAAATTTTATCATTACAGGTTGATAATTTGCTACAAATTTTTTTGAACGTAATTGTGATTGAATAAAATTTATCATTTTTTCATATGTATCTACTGGAGGCTTAGCCATTAATTTTCAGATACTTTTATTTTTTTTGCTTCAATGAATGTAAAATCCCCAACTTCATTATCTTTGTATATTTTAAATCCAAGTTTTTTAATTTCATCTCTAATACTTTCAAGTCTAGAAGATGATTGAGTAGTTTCTGAAACAAACAGTAATCCATTATCATTAAGACAACGTGATGCTTCCTTTAGATAATCTTGCCAGTTTTTACCTATCAACGATAATGAAAATAACACAACATCTAATTCATCATTTTTGGTATGTTCAGATACGTCACTCATATCACAAGATATTATGCTAGAGTCCATTGCAACATGATCAAAATTAATTATTCTACTACCAAGGGCTTCAGCAACTTTAGCTTCGCCACAACCAAAATCACCAATAATGTAACGTTCTGGTAGTTTTTTAATTCGTTTAATCCATTCATTAAACGGAATAACTTTCCAATTCTTTCGCTCCTCTCTATAGTTTCTATGATACTCATGCCATTCCTCAGGATTTTTTAGCATTCTTTGATTGGTGGTAGATGAATCTTCAGCATTGATTTTTTGTTTTTGTTTTGTAAAATTACCATACTGTGTTTGTCTTTGTTTGATTTCAACAGGTAGGAGAATTCTATTCAAATCTCTTCTGGTAATGCATGAAATTTCACCTCTTTCTAGTCGTTCAAGCCATCTAATTGCTTCTTTTGATGCCTGAGCAGCAGAAATTAGATTCTTTTCAGGTAATAATCCGTCAACTGCACAATCAGCCAAAGTACGTTTGAATTTAAGACGATTTAATTTCATTTCATCATATGCGTATCCTCCAATACTTGCTTTGATGTGGTGGATGTTGACTGTTTTTTTGCCTTGACCCGTTCTTACAATTCTTCCAATGATTTGCTGGTATAATGCATGAGTCCACGGTAATGTGTTGAAAATTAAATTTGTACATACAGATTGTAATCCATCAATTCCAGTTGAAATTGGTCGTGATGCAACTAGTACCTGAAATTCTTTGTTTAGAAATCTTTGAAGACCAGTATGATCATCTCCTGTGTAAAATCCATAAGAATATCCTTTTTCCTTTAATGCATTTTCAATTGTTTCAATAATGGTTGGTTTATTTTTAATTGAAGAACCAACATATTCACTGTAGATAATAGTAGGCCCATCAATTCGTTTAATGATTTCAGGAATTCTTGCATCAGTAAGATATTGTTCAATGGCTAGTGGTCTTGAATTTAGTTCTTTAAGACTAGTTCCAGTTGGTCTTTCAGAATCTACATCAACTTCATTTTTAATTACAGAAATATCGTAATTAGGTTTGTATCTAATAGAATTGATTGTAAATTTTTCGTACAATGTAACGGCATTAGGTACTGTAGGTCTTGTAGATACATCATCATACATTTTTCCACTCATTAATTCTAACAATGATCTTCCTTCTTGAAGATTATTCACTACAGGAGTTGCAGACAAACCAAGAACTTTAAGTTCTGGATTTTTCTTTCTTGCCAAAGTTAATAGAAATTCTAACACCAATCTTCGTTTTGATTTTGATTCATCAGTTCCAGTTACTTTTGAGAAATGAATTTCATCAAGAACAATAAAATCAATTTTTTGTTTTCCTAAAAGTGCAATGTTATCTCTAGAAGAATCTTGGTTTAGTTTATCATAGTTTAAAACCCAATATTGGTGACTAGATTCATCACTTTTAGCAGAAAATACAGCTTTACCGGTGGTAATTACAGAATCAGAAAATATTTCATCTGCATTTTTCTTCCAGTGAGAAACTACATCGTTTGGACAAATTATCAAAGTAACTTTACTATCAATTACACGACTTGCAAGAATGGCAGAAAGTGTTTTTCCTGCACCGGTTCCTGAAAAATTACCAAAGTGTGGAAGTTTCTTAATTGTATATGCAACAAACTTTTGCATCAAAAATGGATCTATTATTTTTGAATTATCATTAAATCTATAATTTTTTGGAATTTTTAGATTTATTGTACCTCGATAATCTTTGAGAAAAGTTTGAACAACTAAATTTCTATATTTATTATCAGTCTTTGTTTCATTTTCTAATGTAGTAATTGTTTTTTCAGGATCTAAAAATGCATCTTTCCATAATTGGTTAATTGCATACGTCACATAGAATTGAATTGCTTCTTTATCTGTTGAAATTGAATCAAGTATTTCAGTAGATGATAGAATTTGTTCAATTGGAGATATTACATCTGAATCTAAAGTATTATCATTTTCTACTAAACTTGCAAGTTCTTCAGATGTAGCAGTTTCTATTTCAGTATCATCTATTTTAGCATCTTCATCTAATTGTTCTTCATCAGAGTTGTAATGAGAAGTGTTTGGAGGGATTTCAGAATCTGATGTTGCATAATCCTCAATTGCTTCTAATCCTGCTTTTGTTTTACATGTTTTAGCTAAATTATTTAGAAAATCAAAATGTCTATTTCCATTTAGGTTTAGAACTCCTTTTCTTAAAAGAAATGAGTATAGTACTGCTTCATCCCATTGGTAAATTGCTTTATTGTCAATTAATGAACGAAGTAATTCTTTCACTGCTTTTGGCGAACCAATTGGTGCTTCCGTGCCTAGAAAATCGTAGATATCTACCCATCCATTGTTTTCTTCAGAATCTTTAGACAATGTATTGATAATTTTTTGAAAGTATTAAGGAATTGTATATGATGTATTGTTCATTTCTTTTTCCACTCTTAGACATTTTTAATCTAAATTACTTAATTGATTAAACAAGTTTTCAGAAATCGCATTGTATTGTTTAAGAGAGTCAAAATTTTCAATAATATTTTTTTGTTTTAAAATTCTATACGTTTCTAAAAGAGTAGAGTCATCACCACTGTCAAATTTTCTATGACAATTGGCACATACAATCAAGATGTTTGATGGTTTATCTAGACCACCTAATGCTCTGGGAATAATATGGTGTGACTCTGTATAATGATAATCTCCATTTTTATTTTTAAATGTAGGAATTTCACAAACTTGGCAAGTGTGATTGTGTCTAATTTTCATTAAACTTGCAAGTTCAGGGTTTCTGGATTGAGATATTGATTCAATCGTTTTAGTTGTAGATTCAGGAGAATTTGCTTCAAACTCTAATAATTTTTGATCAGTATTTCCTTCTAATGTCAATTTTGTAATCAAATCATTACTCTTATCTTCATATCCAACATACAGATCATCTATAGAAATTTCAGTTGTAGATGACTCTGGCAAGTTAACTGTATAGCATTTTTCATGTATGTGACCTGATGTTTCATCAAATATTGCCATTTCTCCTTTTTTAATAGAACCGTCACAAACAATACACCGTCCATTAAATGGAATAGGTTCTGCTACTAATCCAGACATATTCTACTTTTAAAATACAATGTATTAAAGTTCAGATAGTATAACAGATATCTATCGAAGTTAGTGTTAGATGAATTGTAATATGTTGTTAAGTTACTTAATGATAGAACAAAAAAATTCTTTCCAATTACAACAGTATCTAAGAAAGAAAACTAGTCTCATTATAGGCATATAATAGAACTAATAGTCTCGTTATATTTTTAATTATAATTAATTATTCTATTATAAAAAAAAGAGAGAGATATATTATTTATTTTAGAATAAGGTTACCGGAAAAAAGTAACGTTAGCTATATCAAAATGACGTTATTATGATACAGCTAACGTCATTATTATTATCTTAAACTAATTTAAAATTATTATTATCTCTCTCTCTTTTTATTAAAATTATTATTATGTTAATTTTATTCTAAAAATTCTTCTGATTTCCATACATCTTCTTTTTTAAAATAATTAATTCTTATTTGTGTATGATCATCTCCTTCTACTCCCATTTTCTCCCTTGTGTAATTAGTTAATTTCTGAATCAATTTTGGTTTCCATATCTTCCAAGTAGGAGGAGTAAAGTCTAATGCCATCATTAAATCAACATCTAACAATATTTTCTTTTCTTCTATGAGTCCAAATGTGTTCAATGCAACATCTAGAAATGATTTTCTTTCGCTCATCTCTCTCTTGTTCCCAAAAACTTTGAAGAAAGATTATCTATACTGTGTTCGTTAGTTACATCTGTTAACCATTTGTTAAATGAATAATTTAGAATTAGTTTACTCATCATCTAACTCCTTAATCCTACAACTCTTTCGTATTGCGTAAATTTCTCGTTTAATTGTAGATAATGATATGCCTAATTTTACTGCTATTTGTGCCTGATTTAGCCCACTTTGTCCTAATTTCAATATCATTAGACGTCGATAATGATGTAATTCGCCAGTTATTCTAGCAAGGTTCCCGTCAGGCATACAACGATATTCTATAATGACTTGAGAAATATTATTCAAAATCTAAACTCCTAATCATTTTACACTTTGGATAACTTCAGCTTCATCAATACTTTGAGGAATTGTAAATTTTATTTTCTTGTGTTTGTTACATTTAACTTTTAGAACCATGAATAGTAGTATAACTTTATTCCATATATGGATCACGTTTTTTCAATTTGAAAAACTTTTAACAAAATTAGTTTAATCAAATTAAAAAAAATGTAAAATAAATTTGTAAAAAAATTTACAAAATCTTTTTTTCATCTTGCAACTGCTTGATAATGTCCATGCCTTGTTTTGCAAGCTGATGTTTTAGTTGTTCCATCTCTTCTTTCAAATCTTTATTTTCTTTTGATTGTAGAGTTTTTAATCTCTCAATTTCCAAGTCTGCTTTTGTTGTTGCATACACAGCTAAGTTTGGTTCTAGCTCCAAATACATTTTCAGTTTTTCTTCTTGATTCATTCTATCATATTGTATTAGATATCCACTATGACCCGTCATTCTATGTGCATAGTTCTCGCCATGTTTTCTTACTGCTTGAGTGAAAAAGAAAGATCTCAAACTATGGGTGTTTATTTTGTATCTATCATTATCATACTTCATGCCCAAACCAACCTTATCTAGACACAAACTAAGTGTTCTAGATATGTTGGATACAGCTATTTTTTGGTCTTTGGGATTTCCACTTAGGAAAACCCTATCATCATCATCCAAGTCATCAATGTATGTTTCTAAGATTTCTTGAGTTTCTTTTGATAAAAACACCGTACGACCTCTACTGGTTTTAGAATCTGAAGCAGTAACGTACACTTGAAGTCTATCACTAAATATCAAGTCAGATTTTTTGATTTGAAGAACTTCACCAATTCTCATACCACTACTACTTTGAGCCAAAAGGCAAGCCTGTTTTTTTGGATATCTACTAAAGTAGTCAACAATCATTCGTAGTTCTTCTACACTTAACGGATATTTTTCCTCGAACAATATCTTTGGAAACTTGATCATCATTTTGACATCTTGTTGATCAGTTCTTACACCAAGATGATACAAGTATCCTCTTAGATTTGCAAAGTAGCACTTTATGGTATTGCCACTTAGAGTTTTGTACATTATATCAATAAAGTCTTGTAGTATTGTGTAGAGTGTGTTAATGTATTCCTCTTCATCTTGTTTTTTCATGATCAATAGTTCTTCACATAATTGATCAGGTGTTAGATTCTGTGTTTTTTTTATAAATTTTGTAAAATGTCCTACTACTATTGTACAATTATTCCTTGTATTTACTGGAACAGTTTGTAGACTTGTGAGATATGTTTCACTAGTTTTTTTCTTGGTTATGATACTCATAGAATCATCTCCATTGTTTTGTTTAAAACGTCAGGGGTTTTGAGCTCAAATGAGCTGTTTTTTAGTTTTAGTCTATCATGTAAACAGTAGACTAGGTGATTAAGATATCAAATAATTATAAAATAACAATATGAAAAAAATGCTAGTAATCATACTAGCTCTTTCAATTATAGCAATAACACATAATGAATCATTTGCAGAAAAAAATACTTTTGTAGATTCAATAAAATTTATTCAATATTTAGATGAAAATACAGCATTAGAAGAAGTTAGAAATGGTAATCTTGACATGTATTATTATCGAATTTCATCAGACAGATTAGAAAATAATCAAGCAAGAGAAGGATTGAAAGTTTTTGATTCCACAGGTGGATCATATAGTCTACTAGTAAATCCAGCAGAATCTGAAAAATTTAATCCATTTTCAAATAAGGATGCAAGATTTGCCTTGAACTATTTAGTAGATAGAAAATTAATTGTTAATGAGTTAATGGGAGGGTATGGATCTCCAATTATCTCATATTATGGTCCAACTGATCCAGAATACCTCACAATAATTAAAGAATTAGAGTCATTTGATTTTAAATATAATCCCACATTAGCTGAAGAGATTATTTCAAGATCAATGATAGAAAGAGGAGCAGAAAAAATTGACAATAAATGGAAAGTTGAAGATAATGAAATAGAGATTAAAATTTTTATTAGAAGTGATGATCCAGTTAGAAAATCAATTGGTGAAATATTATCAGTAGAATTAGAGAATTTAGGATTTACAGTGAAAAAAGACTATGGTGATTTGAATAAGGCATTTGTTGTAGTGTATGGATCAAACCCAGCAGACATGAATTGGAATTTATACACAGAAGGATGGGGGCGTTCTGCATTTGTAAAATATGATTCAATAGGATTAGGTCAGATGTATTCACCATGGTTTTCAAACATGCCAGGTTTCAATGATCCATCATATTGGAATTATGAAAATGGAAAATTGGATGAATTAACTCAAGAAATTTACAAAGGAGGTTTTGAAACTTCAGAAAAAAGATCACAGTTAATTCAAGAAGCAGTGGTAGAAGGGATTAATGAATCAGTGAGAATTTTTTTGGCAAGTAAAGTTGATCAATACGTAGTAAATCAAAATGTGGAAGGAGTGATTAACGATTTAGGAGCTGGAGTTCCAAGTAGATTCACACCAATTAATGTAAAAACTAATGATGAAAAATTAACAATTGGTGTAAAGCAAATTTATCAAGGAGCATGGAATCCAATTATGGGACTAACAGATACATACAGTAGACATATCTGGGGAATAATTTCAGATCCCATAACATTCAAACATCCATTTACAGGTGAAACATTTCCAGTTAGAGCACAATGGGAAGTTGAAACATCAGGATTAAATGAAAAAATCAAAGTCCCAATTGAATCAAAAATGTGGAATCCAACATTACAGGAATGGGGTAATGTACCAACAAATACACTAGCAACAAGCAAGGTAACTTTTGATTTTGAATTCAGTAATTGGCATAACGGAGAATCAATGGACATGAATGATATTTTACATTCATTATATTTTACAATGGAGTGGGGAATACAAACAGATGAAAATGATAAAACATTTGATACAGAATTTACACCAAGGGCAGCACAAAGCATTCAGACAATCATAGCAGTAAATCAACTTGACAAAGATACAGTAGAGGTGTATGTGAATTATTGGCACTTTGATGAGAACGAAATTGCTGAATGGGCTGCATTGTGGACTCCAGTTCCATGGGAAATAACTTCAGCTATGGAAAAAGCTGTAATAGATGGAAAAGTTTCATTTTCCAGATCAGGTGCTACAAGTAAAAATGTAAATTGGCTATCACTGATTGTTCCAAAAGATGCAGAAATAATTAAAGAAAATTTAGAAGAATATAAAAACAATAATTTTATTCCTAATTCATTAAAACAAAACGGTAATGAACAAAATTATTATGAAAATAGATATAATTCATCAATTAAATGGATTGAAGAAAAAAATCATGCAGTAATTAGTAATGGTCCATTTTATTTACAATCATATTTTCCAGAATCAAGAACAATAACAGTAAAAACATTTGAAGATAACTCATATCCATTTAAAATTGGAAAATGGTCAGAATTTGAAAATGTACAATTTCCAATAATTAAAAAAATCAAAATGGAGAAAATAATTCAATATGGAGAAAGTACAGATATTAAAATTGAAACAGAAAATGCAAATTCAATATTATATTTTTTAGTTGATGGGAAAGGTAAAATTCAAGCATCAGAGAAATTAAATATCAATGAGAACAAAGTCACCATTAAATTATCATCAAATTTAACTAAAAATTTGCAAATAGGTGCAAATAACATTAAGATATTTGGGATTTCGGATTCAGTTTTAAAACCAGATTTTTATGAAACGAGTTTTCTAGTTACTAAAAATAACTTAGAACTTCCACAAACAACCATTAATGTAGAAAATGTAGAAAATGAAATAAATTACAATATTTGGATTATTCCAATTTTAATAATTGTTGGAATTGCAGTATATCTAAAAATTAAACATCAAAGTAAACCATAATCATTAAGAATAATTTGAATTTGTTCCTCATTCTCAGCTTTAGAATAATCATCAAAAAGATTTTGATTTAATTCATGAAAAGTATGGCCCCACTTGAATTTATTCAATAATTCAAGACCCTGTTCTTTAAAACCAAGAATGAATAAAGAACCAGAAAGAGCTTCAACAGTAGTTAATTTATTCAATTTTGAGTAATTTACTGGATTTCCAGCAAAGAGAGGAGGAAGTTTACGTTTAATCCCATTAAATTTTTGAGAAAAAGCATGATCAGCAAGATTCCAAGAACAATCAATCCCAACAATAGAAGTAATGAGGGATCTATCTTTTGGAAGTAAAGTTTTTTCTGAAAATGGATCTAAAACTAATCCCCTTGAACCAATTTTTTTAATATTTTTAGCAAGACCAAATTTTACCATTTTAGCTGCAGTGCATTTTTTTGGATCGTCTTGATAAAACATTAAAACTTGTAATTTCAACTTAATCAAACATTAATTCATAGGAATTAAAATTTACTGGAAAGTTTTGTAAGTCAGCTTATAATAAAATCTAGAAATTTCATTATCTTTTATGACTTCAATATTCCAATTTGTGTCGGGTAAGAATTCATCAGAGGATTCAGGCAATATACTGAATTTCTCTAAACGCACATCAGGTCCAGTATATCGAACATTAAGATTTAATCCATCAACTTCAACTACATCAAAAATTTGACCAGGTTTTCTTGTAGATTCACTTACTAGACATTCATCAGTAGAGCCAATTATACAAATACCAGATTCAGATACAACCCGTAAATTAACATTAGATTGATTGTCTTTAGACATGGTAATCATAGAGCCAGATACAACTCTAGGTTTTACAGATTGTTCATCAATTATTTTATTCTGAGTAGAGATAGAAATTAAATTATCAGAAATACGATTAACTTTTTCAATAATTGTTTTTACATTAGAAGTAAAATATCCATTTTCAAATTTATCATCAGTGATAGCAGGTTTCCCAGGAATAGAGACATTAGGATTACCAGTAGATG
>LWDU01038070.1_pt1 | contig 10921 bp, 15 predicted proteins | sample 727161 | NCBI WGS metagenome assembly LWDU01 (sample SAMN04566230, study PRJNA314399) | hydrothermal vent metagenome | isolation source: deep sea hydrothermal plume seawater | place: Mexico: Gulf of California, Guaymas Basin | collected 2004-07-11 | reverse complement strand
TACGAAGCTGCTCTCGGTCTGGGAATCGCGATCGGGCCGCTCCTCGGCGGTCTTCTCGGCGAGGTCAGCTGGCGCGGACCGTTCTTCGGCGTGGTGGCGCTCATGGCGATCGCCTTCATCGCCGTCGCCGTGCTCGTTCGCGGGACCGGCGAGCGGCGAACCCCCATGCCGCTGTCGGCACCGATTCGCGCGCTGCGCACCCCATCCCTTGCCGTGCTGGCAACGGCTGCCCTGTTCTACAACATCGGGTTCTTCATCCTGCTGGCCTTCTCGCCCTTCCCCCTCGGGTTCGGTGCGATGGGGATCGGCCTGACCTTCTTCGGCTGGGGCGTTGCGCTGGCGATCACGAGCGTCTGGGTCGCGCCGACCCTCGCGCGACGGATGCCTCGCACCACGATCATGCAGGGCACGCTCGTGCTGCTTGCCGTGGACCTTCTGGTTGCGGGACTGCTCGTCGAGTCGGCGGCGGCGCTTGTCACCTTCTTCTGGGCGTCATGAACACGGTGCTCACCGAGTCGGTCATGGAAGCCACAGACCACCCGCGAGCCGTCGCGTCGTCGGCCTACTCTGCGGTGCGCTTCCTCGGCGGTGCGGCTGCTCCCCCGCTTGCCGCCCTGCTGTGGCACGCGTTCTCGGCGAGCGTGCCTTACTACGTCGCCGCCGTGGCCGTTCTGCTGTCGGGTCTGATTATCTTGCTCGGGCGCGGCACCCTTGCCCGCATCGACGGTCACGTCGCCGATGTTCAGGAGGAAGGCGCGGCAGTGCTCATCGGAGACGCCGGCTGAGGCATCCTGCGCGCCAGATTCGCGCGAAGACAGAAATGCGGCCCGGGGAGAAACTCTCACCCGGGCCGCCTTCTTCGCGATTACCCGAATATCGTGAAGGTGTTGCTCTGATAACGAATCTACCTTTAGCGCCGGCTATGCGAACGCTATGTGAGAGCACTCTCACGCAAGGAGGACGCTGCAGCGGTGCGCGTCGAAGAACGAACACGAGACAGCACTGACGAGGTGGTGCACCCCCAGGGACTTGAACCCTGAACCCACTGATTAAGAGTCAGTTGCTCTGCCGATTGAGCTAGAGGTGCAGAGGTTTGCGACGCTCAGATTGCGCGGCGAACCGAGGGTCAACTCTAGCATCACGATTACGTCACCGAGAAATCGCGGGAGGCGCCGCCGCCTATCCTTGGTCTGTGAGCTTCTCTCCCGCGATGAACAGCTTTGACGCACCCTTCGACGGCGATCTCTCGACAGAGCTGAGCCTCGCGCTGCGGCTCGCGGATGCCGCTGACGCCGTGTCGATGGCACGCTTTGACGCCGCGGATCTCGACATCCGTGTCAAGCCGGATGCCACGTACGTGACGGAGGCCGATCTGGCGACCGTCCCGATGACGGGATCTTCGGCGAGGAGTTCGGATCATCCGGCAACGCCGCACGGGAGTGGATTATCGATCCGATCGACGGAACAGCCAACTACCTCAAGGGCATCCCGATGTGGGCGACGCTCGTCGCCCTCGCGATCGACGGCGTTCCCCGCGTCGGTGTGGTCAGTCAGCCCGCGATCGGGCGACGCTGGTGGGGCGCCACCGGGCTCGGCGCGTGGACCTCGACCCCCTCGGGCGAGGCGACTCGACTACAGGTTTCAGACATCGACTCCCTCGATCGTGCGAGCGTCAGCTTTCAAAGCATCGGCCAGTGGGACGAGGCGGGCCGCGTCGATGACCTCATCCGTCTGACCCGCGCCGTCTGGCGCGATCGCGGATACGGTGACGCCTGGCCCTACATGCTGCTTGCCGAAGGCCGCCTCGAGATGGTCGCCGAGTTCGGCGTGAAGGAATACGACATCGCTCCCTACGTGCCGATCCTGCACGAAGCCGGTGGCAGGTTCACTGCGGTCGACGGAACCCACACCCTAAGCGATCGGTCGGGCATCGCCACCAACGGCATCCTGCACGATGCCTTCATCGACCTTCTCCGTGGCGATGAGGCAGCGTCATGACCTCACGAGCGTTGCACACGACCCTCCTGGCTCCAATCCTGCTGGGCGCACTGGCCCTTGCCGCCTGCTCGACAGGTCCCGCACCCTCTCCCACACCAACGACCACAGAATCGGCCCCGCCAGCAGCTCCGGTCGAGACCCCGGATGCCTCCCCCAGCGCCACCGCGGAGGCGTCAGCACCATCGTGCGACACACTCATCTCCGCCTCGCTCGTCGACGAGCTCACCAGCTACGGCTGGACCTCGCGCGCCGACGNNACAGTCGTCGAGGGTGGCCTGCAGTGCACCTGGGCTGACTTCGACGGCCCAGCGACCGACAACCTGCTGGTCTTCGGCTGGGCCCCGATCGCCGCCAGCGAGGCAACGCGCCTGCAGGCCGACCTCATCAGTCAGGGCTGGCTGCGCGAGGACGGCGCCCAGGGCACCTACATCACGACAGACCCGCAGTACGCGGTCGCGGTCGATGAGGACGGGTACGGGATGACCTACCTGTTCGGCGACGGCTGGGTGACTCTCGCTCTGACCAAGCAGGGTCTCGTGCTGATCGAACGACCCGACGCCTGAGCGCGGGCTGGAACTGCCGGGGCGTCCGCGTCTGAGCTGTCAAGCCGCTCGTGCAATCCTCTGCGCTCTGGTGTGCTTGCCGCATGCCAGGTTCGATGCTCTCCCGCGCCGCCGGCGCGTATGACACGCTGCCGCCGACAGAGATCCTGGAGCGACTCGCTGGCCCGACTCGGCGGCGCCGTCGGACGCGCCCCGTCGACCGATGATCGATGGTTCTCCACGTCGCCTACGGTGCGGGGGCCGGTGCAGCCTTCACCGTGCTCGCCCCCGGCGCCCGCGGCCGACGCGCGGTACTCGGTCCGGTCTGGGGAGCGCTCGTGTGGTTGACAAGCTACGAAGGATGGTTGCCCGTCGCCGGCATCCTGCCCGCCGTTCCCGGCTCCAGCGGCAGCGTAGCCGACCTCGCGTCACGCTCGCGCGAGTTCGCCGCGAACGACTGGGCAGAAAGCCCCATGATGCGCCGGGGCTCGCCGCTGGATCGCAACACCGAGCTACTCCTGAAGGCCCCGTTCGATCTGTCGCGAATCACGGATGCCGCGCTCGAGAAGCAGCACCTGACAGAGAACGCACGGATCCTGGCGTACGAGACGGAGCGTGGACTGTGAAGCGGCGACTGATCACGGCATCCGTGCTCGCGGCGAGCATGCTGGCGGTGGCCGGATGCTCGCAGGTCGAGGCTCTGGCACCGGTCGGCGGGAACCACCTGACCGAGGTTCGGTACGCCGCTATCGACATCCTGCTCGCGAAGAACATCGACGTCCTCGTCGCGCCGGTGTGTGAGCAGGACGGCGAGGCGGTGTCGTGCACGGGCGAGACGGCAGACGGCGAAACGATCACCGTCACCTCGCCCGCCGACGCGACCGACACGGTGACGGTGACGGTCGGCGACGAGACGATCTACAGCGGCAAGTACTGGGACATCCTGGATGACGCCGTGCGAGGTGACCTGTGAGCGCGTGGATGCTGCTCGGCCGCGCGTGGCGGGTGTGGGTCCCTGTCGCCCTGCTGAACACCGCGGTGCAGGTGCTGCTCGTGGTGCCGTTTGTCACGCCCGCGGCATCCGTCGTCTTCGTGCTGCTTGCGCTCGTCTCGCTCGCTGGAATCGTTGTCAGCGTCGCGCTGGTTGCGGCCGCGTTCCGGTCTGCGCTCGACGCCGGCAGGCGATGGCCGACCTGGGCGGAATGGCTTGCGGTGCTGCTGCTCACGGTGGCCGTCTCGGCGAGCGCTCTGACCGCGTCGTGGCTCGTGATTCCCGCGCTCGCGGTCGCTGCCATCATGCTGCCTGCCGTCTTCGGAGTTCCGCAGCGCACCGCGTGGGGCTTCGGCCTCTTCGCACGGGCGCCGCTGCGCGGCATCCTGCTGACCCTCATGACGGTCGCGCTGGTGGCGCTGCTGTGGTTCGCAGCGCTCATGTTCGGTTTCTTCGTCACCGGATGGGTCGGTGCCGCGCTGACGTGGCTGGTCTTCGGCCTGGTCGGGGCGTTCATCCTCGCGACGTGGTTCGCCACCCCGCGGCGCGACCGGGTCTGATCTAGCCGCTAACGGATGCCGACATCGAGCTGATCGACAGGTCGAACGCCCCGAACGGGAAGGGGAAGAGGAACCCCCACTCGCTGTCAGGGCTCCAGTCCCGAATGGGGAGGAGTCCGAACCAGACAAGCGAGACGACCAGCGACACCGCGGCGATAGCGAGGATCATAATGGTCGCGCGGTCGAGGATCCGCAACGCCGCCGGAACACTCTGCGCCCGTCGAATCACGAGAGTGAGCGCAACGATGAAGACCAGGACGCCAGCGACGATGACAAACGGGCTCGGCTCCAGCGTCAGCGAAATGCACTGCGGCACCGTGTCGGTCGGGTTGCCGTTCGAATCGATGTAGCCCCCGTCTGCCCCGATCCCGCCGGCACATGTGCCAGCGCTGCCTCGCGTGAACGTCACGTAGACCATGAGAGCAAGAGCCGTCACGGTAGCAACCCGGCGGATGGCGGCGATGATCTCCACACCGGGAAGAACTGATCCCGACGTGAGGGAGGTCGAGGTCGCAGCATCCGTATCGGTCATGGCCACACCGTAACCCGGTTGACCCGGGGCACCGCAAGACACGGAAGAATCGAACCGTGAGTTCGTCGCTGTTCGCGCCGCCCCGATTCTCCGACCTCGCCGCTGCGGCGGCGGGCGAGAAGCCCCTGACCTGGCGACAGCGTCGCGCCCGGTTCCGGCAGATCTGGGGTCTGGCCAGGCGCCACGGCCTCCTCCCCTTCCGCAAGCTCGACTTCAGCTACGACCCGGCGACAGCGGATCTCCGTGCGCGCCAGGCACGAGGGCTTCGCGAAGCGCTCGAAGAAGCAGGTGGCGGCTTCATCAAAGCCGGACAGCTCCTCTCGACACGCGACGACATCCTGCCGGCCGAATGGGTTCGCGAGCTCTCGCGCCTGCAGAAGGAAGTCAACCCCGCGCCGGCCGCACAGATCGAAGAACTCCTCGAGCGCGAACTCGGCGAGCGTCGCGGCCGCTTCGCAACCTTCGACGTGGAGCCGCTGGCTGCCGCATCCATCGCCCAGGTCCACCGGGCGACGCTGGATGACGGCACCGTCGTGGCCGTGAAGGTGCAGCGCCCCGGCATCCGTGCCCTGCTGGACTGCGACATCGACATCATGCTGCGCCTGGCTGGCTGGGCGACGCGTCGCATCAAGCAGGCCCGCCAGTTCGGTGCGCTCGACATCGCGAAGCAGTATGCCCAGGATCTGCGCAATCAGGCCGATTTCGCGCGTGAGGCAAGCAACCTCGAGAGCCTCGCCCAGTCGGCGCGGTCGGCTCGTGACGAGGTGCGCATCCCGCGGTTCTTCCCCGATCTGTCCACCGATCGCGTGCTCACGATGGAGTTCATCGACGGCGAGACGATCACCGCGCTGCGGCGGGAGGGGCAGACCGATGAGATCGAGGATGCCCTGCGCACGGTTCTGCGCAGCTTCTTGCGCCAGCTCGTGATCGACGGCGTCTTTCACGCCGACCTGCATCCGGGAAACGTCATCATCGACCCCGACGGCACGTCGACCCTCATCGACTTCGGGTCGGTCGGGCGGCTCGACCGGGATCTGCGCCAGACGGTGCAGGACCTCGCGATCGCGTTCCTGCAGGGCGACACACGCCGGGTCGCGGATGCCGCGCTGGCGATCATGCCGTTGGCAAACCCCGCCGACGAGCCCGGATTCCGGCGCGCGCTCGCGGAGTTCGTCACCCACGATCTCGGCAGCGGCTCCCGCATCACCCTCCGAACCATCGACAACGCCAGCGACCTGTTCACCCGCTATGGCAGCGCCCTCCCCGCAGACCTCGTCGCCGCCGGCCGCGCTTTCGCGATCCTCGAGGGGACCCTGCGCACTGCGGCACCGACGATGGATGTCATCGGCGAGTCCCGCGACGCAGCGCAGGCGCTCATCCTCTCCCAATTGCGCCCGCGGGCTCTGGCAGGGGCGATCGGGCGGTCCGCGCTCGGCGCATTCCCGCGCCTCCGGCGACTCCCCGATCGGATCGAGACCATCGTCGGCGATCTTGCCGACGGCAAACTCACCGTCAAGATCCGGCTGTTCGCCGACGATCGTGATCGCCGGGTCGTCACGGGCGTCATCCGTCGCGTCTCGACCGTGATCCTCGGCGGGATGCTGACTGTCGCATCGTTCGTCATGTTCGTGCTCCCGCCGTTCGAGGGAGGATCGCTCTCCCCCGTCGCCGCCGGGGTCGCACTGGCTATCGGAGCTGCCGCGTCTTTTGTGACGGCGGCGGTCGATGCGCTGCTGGGGCGCCGCCCCTGACATCCTGCTGCCCGCGAGCATCCGGACAGTGCAGAATCAGGGCATGGAACGCTTCGACACTGTTGTCATCGGCGCCGGGATTGCGGGGCTCACCGCCGCACGGCTGCTCGTGGCGGCGGGCCGCACCGTCGTCGGCCCGGGACCGCGTCGGCGGACGCGTGCAGACCGATCGCACGGATGGTGAGGTGACCGATCTCGGCGCCTCCTGGATCCACGGCATCACCGACAGCCCCGTCGCCGCGGCGGCCGAGGCGTTTGGGATGCGCACGGTGGAGTTCACCGTCGGTGGCTACCAGCCCGACAGCCGGCCGATCGCCTACTACGGCCCGGACGGCGTGCGACTCTCGGATGCTGAGGCCCGCGCGTTTGCGGACGACGTGCACACGGTCGATGCGGCATTGCTCGCGGTGATCGCGGCATCCGCCCCTGAGGCTTCGTACCGGGATGTCACCGAGCAGGCACTGGCCGATCAGGGCTGGGACGCCGAGCGCACCCAGCGGGTGCGCGAGTATCTCGAGCACCGCGCCGAGGAGCAGTACGGCGCCTGGATCGAGGACCTCGCCGCCCACGGCCTCGACGACGACGCGATCGAGGGAGATGAGGTCGTGTTTCCGGACGGGTACGACGTGCTCGCGACGCGGCTGGCCGACGGGTTCGACATCCATCTCCAGCACGTTGTCACGAGCGTCGACTGGTCGGATGACGGCGTCGTCGTCTCAACCGATCGAGGCGTGTTCGAAGGCGAGACCGCGGTAGTCACGGTGCCGGTCGGTGTGCTGCGGTCGGACGAGTTCGTCATCCGCCCCCCGCTGCCCGAGCCGGTCGCGGGCGCACTCTCGCGCCTGACGATGAACGCGTTCGACAAGGTGTTCCTGCGCTTCCCCACGAAGTTCTGGGACGAGGGCGTGTACGCCATCCGTCAGCAGGGCCCCGAGAGCCGGGCCTGGCACTCCTGGTACGACCTGACAGCGTTGCACGGCACGCCGACGCTGCTGACGTTCGCCGCCGGCCCCACGGCCCGCGAGGTCGCCGGGTGGGATGCCGAGCGCATCGTCGCCAACATCCTCACGCAGCTTCGCCGGCTCTACGGCGATCGCGTCGTCGAACCGACGAGCGTTGCGATCACGTCTTGGCACGACGACCCGTTCGCCCGCGGCTCCTACGCGTACATGACGCTCGGGTCGACGACCGCCGACCACGACGACCTTGCAACGCCGATCGGCGGCGTGCTGCACCTGGCTGGTGAGGCGACCTGGACCGACGATCCCGCAACGGTGCCCGCAGCGATGTTCTCTGGCCATCGCGCCGCCGAGCGGATCGCAGGTCACGACATCCCGATCGACACGCTCTGGCGCTGACGCGGAAGCCGGCCCTCAGGACTCGGGGTCGTACTGGAACTCGCGCACTTCCTGCGGGCAGCGGCACGCGACCGCGATCTTCGCCGCCCACTCGTACGCCTCGGCCGCCGTCGGCACCTCGATAATCGTGTAGCCACCGAACAGGTCACCGGTGCTTGGATAGGTACCCTCAGTCACGACGCCCTCGCCGTCGACGGTCACCGGCGCGATGCTCTCGTTGACACCGCCACCGAAGACGTACACTCCAGCAGCCTTGGCCTCACGGATCACGGCGTGCGCGGCTTCCCCCACGGCTTCCCACTCGTCATCGGGAACCACCATGGCCGAACTCGGGAACGAGATCATGAACTTCGTCATGCGAGCAGTGTGGCACCGGGCGTGATCGCGATCCAGCCCCTTCGCTGCCGCGTCTGCTCCTCAGGCGCCCGGCTCGGCGCCCGTCGCGACCGGGCGGCCCGCCGTATTGGACCACTGGCTCCAAGATCCGGGATAGACAGCCACATCCAGGCCTGCCGCCGCACCGGCAAGCGCCGTGTGCGCCGCCGTGAGGCCCGACCCGCAATACGCAGCGACCGATGTGAGGTCGCTAACTCCGACACTCTCGAAAGCTGCGCGAATCGTCGCGGGTGGCGCGAAGCTCGCACCATCGAGCACCGCGTCTGCGGGCAGATTCACCGCGCCGGGGATGTGCCCGGCAACGGGATCGAACGGCTCAGATTCTCCGCGGTAGCGCTCCGGCGCACGCGCGTCGAGCAGTACTCCGCGCTGCGGCCAGGCTGCAGCCTCATCGATCGAGATGCCCTCTTCCACACCGTCGAACAAGATCGATCCTGGTTCGGGTGAAACGTCGCCAGTCTCGAGCGGGAGTCCAGTCGCCCGCCACGCCGACAGGCCGCCGTCGAGAACACGGATGTCGCTGACGCCGGCGCCGCGGAGCAGCCACCAGGCGCGCGCCGCGGACACCGAACGGAAGTCGTCATAGACGACCACCGCGTCTCCCGCGTGCAGACCCCAGCGGCGGGCGGCATCCTGCAGCGTCGCGCGAGATGGGAGCGGGTGCCGCCCCTCCGAGGGCGCACCGTGCGTGGCAAGTTCGGTGTCCATGTCGACGTATACGGCACCCGGGAGGTGCCCCGCGCGGTAGTCGTCCCGACCGTCTGGCTTGTCGAGACGGTAGCGCACGTCAAGAAGCCGGATGCCGGGCCCCGCCTCGAGAAGATCGTGAAGTTCGTGGGCCGAGATGAGCGGGGAGCTAGGCATAGCAGGATCCTCGCATGCGCGCGAAAACGAAGAGCCTCCCGGACCAGCGCAATCGCACGGCCCAGGAGGCTCACTCCGACAGTGTGACAGCGGCTTCGGCATCCATCTTCTGTGTGCCGTGGTGGAGATGGGGGGAATCGAAAGAGGCTTTGGGCATGTGAACGACCCGCATTCGACGCCGAAAACCGCGGAATCCTGCCGCTGTCGAGGGCATGCGCCGACAGGAACATGCAAGAAGAATCGCCCACATTCACGGCAAATGCGGGCGATATGTGGGCGATCCGACGGAGGAGATTCTCAACATCGAATCTGTGGAGATCGGGGAGTCAACCGGGCCGCAAACGCCGCCGCGTGGCTGTTCCTCGCTCAGTCAAGGCTACGCCGCTCACGCTCGTGGATCCAGCAGGTCGCCGCGACGCAGAGGTCACATGCCCATCGAGGGGCCAGAGGAACGCGAGGGACTCGAGCCCGGCACGCGGTGGGGTCCCGTCATCCGTCGCTGCTCGTCCTGCTGCATGCGGTTGTAGGTCTCACGGGTGATCAGATCTGCAGCCAGCCCCTGCTGGCGCGCCCGAGCCATCATCCGGGTCGCAGTGCTGACGCTCACGTTGAGGTAGTCCGAGACGAACTTGAGCGGAGCGAGATTGATGGTGGATGCAATCCGGTAGAGGACGATCGCCTGGTCGCGAGCTTCGGTCGGCGTGCGATCGCTGTGTGCTCTCACGTCTGCGAGATAGGACGACAGCGGTTGGAACTCGCCGCCCTCTCGTGCGACCGTGACAATCCGGAACGCGGATGCCGCGACGAGCCACTGGACCCGCGCTTCGCGCAGCACCTGCGCCGTGACCTCATCGCCCTCGCCGACGCGGTCGACACGAACTGTCGCGGCTACCGCGCGACGCAGGGCGTCGTCATATTCGCCGTGGAGTCGGATGGCGCCAGGCACGCCGGGCTCACCCGTCACGATGACGTCCCAGGCAGTCGGGATGCTGATGCCATCGCCCACCTCGACTCTCTCGGGCGCGATCGACTCGACGACAAGTTCGGTCATGCGGCGAGTCTGCCATGCACAATTCTGGAGGGCAATGCGTGACGTGAAGAATTCATGTCGCGCATTGCTCAGTTTGGGTGTACGGTGTGCGCAAGTGCTGTCACACACTGCGCACAACCATGGGAGATGGAACGATGAACCAGACATCGACGTCGCTCGCGTTGACGATGAAGGCTGCTGCAGAACTCGTCGGCGTGGACTACCCCACGATCAAGCTCGGCATCGACAGCGGGACGATCCCGACTGTCCAGCTGGGTCCCCGACGGATGATCCCGAGAGCCGCGCTGCTGCGGATCTTCGGCGTCGAGCCCTGACTACTTGGGTCAGCCTTCGCCGGCGAGCATACTCACCAGAAGGGCGATCATCAGTTCCTTCTCTTTCGGGTCGCTCATCGCGACCATGAGCGTGATCGCTGCCAGCGCGTTGTTGGAGATCCGCGCCACGCCGCGCGCGTCGTCGAGCACCTGGTTGCGGGCAAGGAAGTGCACGAACAGCGCCGCCGCGCTGCGCTTGTTCCCGTCGGTGAGCGGGTGGTCCTTCACGACGAGGTAGAGCAGATTCGCCGCCTTCTCCTGCACCGTCGGGTATAGGTCCACTCCCCCGAATCCCTGATAGATCGTCGCCACCACACCGCGCAACGCGTCGCCCCGTTCGCCGCCGAACAGCGCGTCGGCCGGAAACTCCGCCCCGACTTCGTCGATCACCGCCCGCGCCTCGTCATAGGTCAGCGTCCAGGTCGGCACATCGCCGTCAACAACGGGTATCTCGCCCTCGTCGTAGTCGCGGAGCGCGCGCAGGCTCGGCAGGTAACGCGCGACGACTTCTGCGACGCCAGCAACAAGCTGGTCCGTCGAGCGTGACAGCACCTTCACAAGCGA
>LWDU01034606.1_pt1 | contig 10922 bp, 10 predicted proteins | sample 727161 | NCBI WGS metagenome assembly LWDU01 (sample SAMN04566230, study PRJNA314399) | hydrothermal vent metagenome | isolation source: deep sea hydrothermal plume seawater | place: Mexico: Gulf of California, Guaymas Basin | collected 2004-07-11 | reverse complement strand
TTTTATGTTTATATTTGGTATCTAATACAATCGTAGGAATGCTTTTATATAGAGGTATTAACGCACTTCCATTCTAATAATATTTACATTTAAATCAACACCTTTAGATGACTTTTCTTTCTTATCTGAAAAGAACCATCTTTAGACATTTCTTTATAGGTGTCTAACAACTCTCCAATACCGCCAAGAGAGCCTAATAATACACTAGCCTCAAGCGGAATACTTGATCGTATTTAGACCGCTATTGATTATTCTTTAGAATCTGCAACATGAGCATTGTGAATTGATATTCCAGACACCATTATCCGTTGAACATTAACTTTGTATCGAGGGTCTTTGTTGGCGAGTTCTTCCGCTATTGATAGGGATTCTTCCAAAAGTTCAATAGCTATGTTGTGATGTTTCGCTTTGCTAAAAATACGCGATAAATTAATGAGAGAAGTGGAATAATTTTCCGCAAAGTCTTCTGAATCTTGTTCATATTCATATTGCTTCTTACGAATTTCCCAAGCCAGCAATCCATACTCTAAAGCATTATCTGGATTCTTGTTCATATTGTTTGCAACAGATAGTGTATAACACGCTCGTGCGTACCTATCCTCATCCTCTTTATTTTCTTTAGCGATATCATAGGCTTTTTGAGCGTTTTTTAAACCCTCTTTTAAATCCCCTTGGGAAAGTGTATAACTGGCTAGCCTCAGTAATGTTTCAAAATTACCCCCTTTAATAGTCAAAGCGGTCTTAGATAAATCTATAGATTTTTCAACCCTGCCATCTTTAAAGTAGCTATTAGATAAGTTAAGTAATCCATCGACATACCTATCTCTTAAATCGTCAGGATCTTGTTCGTATAAATCTCTAAAGACCATCAAGGCCGACTCCTCATAATAAATGGCGAGACCCAAGCTATCTGGAATATTTTTATACGAAGTAGCGATAATAATTAAACTGTCTGCATATAATTCCGACCCAAATAATAGGTCCTGCTTATGCAGGTTTTCGGTAAATGCCATGGCTATATGCATATAGCCTAATGAGGCATTAAAATCAAGATTTTTCTGTAAAAACTTTACTTTCCACTTGATACTCTGCCAAAGCTCAATTAAAAATCCCGCGTTACCGATATTTGCAATAGATTCCCCACAATGATGCAAGTAATCATCTCTTGAAGTTGAGTCTAAGTCCTCAATGAAGCTATTAACCAATTCTATATAATACTCCATATACATGTTTGCTAAAAACCCCTGATTATGGTCATTTTGCATTAGCTTGAAAATTAAGGCTATTAAATCCTCATGAATTTTCTTAGTGTTTTTATTGGCATCAATAGATTTACTAAACTCTCTATGAAAGAATCCCATAGTATCTCGCCCCTGCTTATTTTCCATCTTTAGGAACGGTTTAATATGAGAATGTAGTCGTGCCCAAATAACAACTGGCAGAGTTTTGGTTGTATTGGCATGATAAGTGTCTGGAGCTATCTTTTTGATAAAATCGTGATCTGCCGAGAGCACCTCTAACAACACAGACTCGCTCAAACCACCTGTTAAATGTAGATAACTAAAGACTCTTTGAACTAATTCGTCGTCGTGATGATATATTTCGGTTAAGTTCCTTATATACTCATCAATAATCTCCCGTTGAGTTGGGGCGAGATCCTGTCCATCGTCGGCAGATTGATAAACCTTGGTAATATCTGTTGATTTCCAATGTATTAATTCTTGTGCGGCAACAAACAAATATAAAGGCTGATTAGCATCGGGTTGTTTTAATACATAAGCTTCCTGTTCCTTAGTTAACTTCCTTCCTGATCTCTCCAATATATTACAAAGCATTGTTTGCGACTGTGAATTAGTAAAAGGCTTTAATTCATGCAAATTACCCTGTCCGTGAACCCTAGTTTTTAATAGTTTTAAATATCCAGAGGCTACTTTATATTTTTCATCGTCTAAGGCTGAAATAACTATTTTTAGGTTGGATGGCAGTTTATATGGCAACCATTTAAATTCATGGCCATCATTTAATGCGCCTGTATTTGTAAATTGATCAACCGCATCAATAAAGATAATAACCTCTTCTTTTATTGCTAAAAAATGCTGCTGCAAGCGATAGAAGTATTCTTCTAATTCTTCCTCCCTATCACGCCCCGCACTATCTCTAATAGTTTGTATCTTTAACTCATCGGAATTAAGACCCAGCTCTTTTAAAATAGATAGCACAACATTGATTGAAGTAGATAAATCGGCTTTAGACCCAACAAAACGATAAACTACTTTTTTATCCTTTTGGTTGTCGTCAGTTTGTTCAATGGCTTTTGCCATTAAAGCTGACTTACCCATCCCTGACGGACCATAAACAACGAAAGCCTGTTCGTTGTTATACGCATCACTATTGCCATCTATGTAGTCTTGAATAGCTTTAAGGTCATCTTCTCTACCAACAAAACCACTAGATTTTGTTTGTTTAAAGAGTTTTTGAGATTCTATTTGCTCGTCAAGTTCAGTCGCGTTTTGCTCATTGTATAAACTGTGAAAACTATCAATGGACCTTCTTAAAAAACTAATCATCTCCGTTACAAAAATAGATTGTGATTCTGACTTTATATCGCCTTTTGATCCGATGGCCTTGTATTCATAATTAAGACCTCTAGTTTTATTATCGTTAGGGTCTATTGTTTCACCCTCTTCAATCCTATCAAACTTCTGAAAAGATGATTTAGCCTCAAGGATATTTTTTTCATCGATAGAAGCCCTGATTGTTTCTTTAAATTGGTTTGCTTTAAATCTATCATCCTCATCAACAATGAAGCTTGAGATAGACTTCGGGTCGGAATTACTCTCATCAATCGTTCTTATATAGCTATAAACGTTTGTTTTGTCTTTTAATTGAATATCCTTTTCATCGCCACTGAGTTCCAACTCTTGGAATTTAGTCAGATTCTTATAATTAATAATTCCACTAACGGTCTCCTGTTCGGATGCGGAATCAAAGTATGTGTATTTAGCCTCTTCCGATAAGTCAGAATCATTAACTGCTTTTTGAATAACGTCTCGTAATCTTTTTTCTGCATCCTCCCAATTGGCATACTCTTTATATTCTTTAACGCGTTCTTGCAAAATATAAGAAGAAGGAATTTGATTTTCATCAAGTTTGTACCATTCATTAACAATCCCTTTATCCTCATCGCAAACTTTATCAAGAATTGTCTCAAACTCTTTTTGCTCTATCGCATAGGTCAAAGGCACCCAACCATAACGATCTCCCGCCATAATTAAAAAGTTTGGATGTGGCTGTAGTTTAGAAGAGTGAACCTCATCAATACATAGCTCCATCGCCTTTTGATCCAATTGAGCCTCATTACTAACACCCCATCTAAGGTCGATGGGTTGAAATGTGTATTCTCCCAAATCGCTACTATATTTTTTTATTTCTGGAAATACATAGGTTTGTAATAGCCTTCTCTCTTCGTTAAAGTCAGAGAAGGTTGAGCTGATGAAGAGGCGGAAGGTTTTGGATTGCATGGGGGTTTGTGTTAGTTGTTGTTAAATTATTTCAAATCTCGACTATCAGAATTTGCATAAAAGCCTTCAATTGATGAGGCATCGAATGCGTTTGAGTTCAGTGATAGCAATAAAGTGATTTCGAGTAGTGTTGATTTCATTTGTTGATTACCAATATGATCGGAGGTATATATATTTACCAAACGTTATTTTTTCTAAAAACTTCCTTAATCCGTGAGTTCTATCAATGACATATTTAGTATTTCTCTTAATATAAGCAACACGACCACCAATGACCATTAAAGCAAAGATAATCCAACCACCTGGCACGTAGTTAATAAAACCAACTACCGGCCCTACAACGTATGCAATAAAGGCGATTAATATTACTAAACCAATAATAACTTTTGGCATTTTTTACTCCTTGTTGTCAAGCAACTTTTTTAAATATAAAGCATAATCCTTAATATCTTTATTTTTTTCGCTACCGGCGATAATATCGTCTAATAAAGAGCTGTAGCCTTTTACCTCTTCTTCATTACCAAACATCTTTGCGTAATGTGCTGCTAAGTACGCATACTCTGTCATTTGTTCAAGTGTTAAATCTTTTCTTAACAACTCCTCTGCGGTATGTATGTAGGCAAGTTTTCTGTATTCGTTACCTTTTTCTGTGTTGTAGTGATTAGCAAGAATTCGTAATAATGAGTTATCAAATCTGGTTATTGTATTTCTAATTTTATAAATTTCCTCTAAAAGCTCAAGTCTTTTCGGTCCATTTTATTTACTCCGTTTATTATTATCTTCTGGAAATACACCCGTTATAACTGTTGATGCCCAACTTGGAATATTACCCATTCTTGCTTGTTCGATTAACATATCCAAATGATGTGGCACCATTTCATTTGAGCGTGTTTTTAAAAATTCTTCTAATTCTTTTTTGTCTAAAATCATTGTTTCTTCGACATCCGATCCGGCTTCCAATGCACGCATTCTTTCTTCCGTAACCTCCAACCTAAATAATGCTGTATTGGCCGTACCTCGAACCTCCTCTACATCATAATTTCCAAGAGAAGTTGAACTAATAACGTCCTGAGGTCTTATATTCATTTCTTCATCGATTTCTTTTTCTGAGTTCACTTTAGCATCTTCACCTGACTCTATCATCCCGCCGGCAAAACCCCAACCAATAGGGGCAAATACCCTATATCCAAATGCCATTAATCCATCGTCTTTATCACTTGATGGTGTTGTTATTATATGGTCGGTGGTCTTTTGGTTTTCGAACTTGAATCTCCTTGGAACGGTTTTTATAATAATATCATGTAGTTTCGGTGTATATGAGGTAGGTGTCCGTTTTTTATCTTCCATAAATGTCTGTAACGTCTGTTCACTACCGCTATCGCCGGCAACAATCTTAACGTAGGCTTCTTCGTGGACTAAAAGAGTTTCTACATCATCTGTGCCTCTTATCTTGCCAATAAATCTGGCGCTGTAACTGCGATCATAGCTTATGAATTCATTTTTCTCTATCTGATAATCAATAACAATAGTATTGTCATCATCATCCCTTGCCTGAAAACTGAATGCTATTATTTCATTTTCTAATGTCATTTTTACTTACCCCGTTTATTATTTACTACTTTCTTATGAACACATGTTAGACATAAATATTTAATTAAATACTTTCTCCAACCATTACCTCAGAAATCTTATCAGCTAAAAACTTTGGCATTTTTTGCACATTATTGTTTTATATAATTTAGAAATTTCTCTTTCTAGCTCCCATAACATTTTGTTGATATTTCCGTTGTCGTCCATATATATGCTCCATTCAAAGAGTTCTCCATCAAAAATATATGTTAAATATTATTAGTCAAATTTAATGCCCCATACATCTGCACATGTTTTAATTAGTGCTACCTCATGAGTATGCTCCTCACCGTCAGCCATACCAACCAACGACATAGAAAGCAACAAAGCTCTTTTAAAATTCTCATCAGCAGCCTCTGCAATAGCAGAAATTTCTGGAGAAATGTGCTCAATAATAGCTTCAACACTACCTAACTCCTTAAATCCATCAACAATTTTCATTTGCTCTTCAACACTAACATCTTCAAATTTTGAAATAATATCAGCCATTTGCTTAGATTCTTTATCATCAATATGGCCATCAATAAAGGCCGTTGCCAATAGCATTTTAGCTGTCAAACCGCTCATAGAAGTTACATCACTCATTATTTATTTCTCCTTAAATTTATAATTAATTGCACTGTTTTTTACAGAAACGATATTATATAAAATCTATATATTTTAAGATGAGATATTAACCCGGTAGTAGTGATTGGTAGATCTTGCCCACCAAGACAATAATCGCACCTAGTATTAACGCAACTGATACTGGGCTAATAAAGAACTCCATCAGTACTGGTAGTATGTAAGGCAGACCTTGGCCAACATGGCTTAAAAAATGTAGAAATTCAACGTTATGAATAATGATGCCACCGCCAACCATTAGCATGGCAATCATACCGATCCAACCAAGTGTTTTTAGCACCTTTGGCATTCCTTTAACCAGTAAAGAGCCGATTTTGTTATAGGTTTTACTTGATTGTGCTTGCAGGTAAAAACCCACATCGTCCATCTTAATAATCATGCCAACAATACCATAAACCGCAAATGTGGCTATTAAGCCAATTGCCACAAGTACACCAAGTTGAATAGGTAAAGTATCTGTTGCCACTGTTGCAATGGTTAGAGCAATAATTTCAATTGATAAAATAGTATCTGTTCTAACTGCTGAGGCAACTGTTGCATCTTCTGCTGCCATTAAGTCATCTGTATCAGGTATCGAATGTTCATGAGAGTGCTCATGCTCTTTAACTAGGCCAACCTTTTCAGCAAGTGAGTGTGTGCCCTCATATGCTAAAAAAGACCCCCAAGGTGCGAAATAAGTAATTAGCATCGCAATCGGGATCATGAGCGCTTTATTGCGTAAAGATTTTTTAGTGATTTTCCAAATAACAGGCAGCTCACGCTTTGCTGCTGTATTACTAACATATTGCGGGATAGCAGCAGTATCATCAATCAAAATCCCTGCTGTTGATGAGAGTGATTTTGATGTTTGACTAACAACATCATCAATTGCACCAGCTGACACCTTTGTGGCTGCTGCTGCTAAATCATCTGCTAATGCAGTTACGTATCCTATAATTCCAGCCATATATTCTCTGTGTTTATTTGGTGTATTTTACGTTTTAAAAATTTCATTTAAGGTCGACTGAATAATACTTTGATTTGTAGAGTTAAAACTGGTGTTTTTTGTCTTTTCCGGCGTAAAGTAAATACTAATCAAATCATCACCCCCTCCGCTTTCCACCATTTCGGATAGCGTAAATAATTCATAAACACACACAAATATTCTCCTCTGATGAGTCTTTAGATCTGTAATTCCATTTGTTTACCACTAAATAAATCATGGTGTGTTTGACGTATTCTTTTTCAAATTATTTTTTGCTAAACTACTCAAGTCGACATTAGTTCTGCACTTGGCCTCTATAAAAAGTACTTCTGACTTTCCGCAAGAGCCAGTACACGAGAAATTAATAAGCCTGGCAGGCCTCTGTAGTTTTTACGAATTTCTTTAGAGTAATTACCCCAATCAGCCTCTAAGTGTGCATAAAAAAAAGGCGCAATATGCTCAATTCCACTTTTCTCAACTTTATAACCGAGTTATTCAATACAAATTTCAAAAAATGAGCCAATAATTTTATTACGACTCTAGTTATTTTTAATGACTTATAGTCGACTTGTGACAATAGATAAGATCACTTCTTTCTCTTCTGAATAAAGTCTGAAACAATTTTATGAAGTTTTTCATAAATTATTGAGAACAGTTTTGACAATAATCCAAAAATGCTTTTTAATATGGACAAAACATCCTCGGCAGCCCTTTTAAAAAGGTATGCTAAAGATCTCAATAGTAACTCTAAAACCTTATCAAGCATTTTCTCAATTAAATCAAATATTCCCTTTATTATTTTTTCCATACTTTGTCTGTCTCAAGTTCAAGTTAGTTATTTGTTGTCTTTTCTTCTATTTTTAATATGTTTTCAATATGTGTTTTTGTTTCAGTGTCGATTTTTGGGTTTTTCAGCGCCTTGTTAAGCCATTTTTTTCCTTTAACTGATGCGGGGTGTTTACCATCTTTATAATAAAATTTCCCTAATTTAAATTGTGCTTTGAAAAAGCCTCTTTCTGCTGCAGATTCATACATTTGTATAGCTTTATTTTTATTTATTTTAACATCAAAGCCATTTTCATATATATACCCTAACTTGTAAAACGTATATGCAGTTCCATCGCCTCTTCGATTGATTTTTATAAGCCATTTTTTGGCATTTTTATAATCTTTTTCCTGAAAGTATAACTCTGCTAAAACGCCAAATGAATCAGGGTTTTCTTGTTTTGCAGATTTTTTATATAGTTCAATTGCTTTAGCTGTGTTTTTGTCAACAACAATACCATTTTGGTAAAAATCTCCCAAGCTAAGGAGTGCGGGTGCATAGCCAAGATTGGCGGATTTTTTGTACCACTTATATGCTTTTTCTTTTGATGAAAGATGAAAGCTTTGTGTGTTATACAACATGCCTATATTGTATTGAGCCAATGCATCATCTTTTTCAGCAGATGCCATCCAGACTTTGTGTGCTAAATCATATCTCTTATCCTTGTATGCATCCATACCCTCATCTTTAGTGTAGTTGTGTATCAATATAGCAATTACAAAAAGTGTTGCTGATGCTGGATGTATCTTGCGTTGAAGTATTTTATTTAAGAATTTTTTCATCGATAATAATAGTGCTTCATTAAATAAGGCTATAAGCCAAAAAACAAATTAAGGCCAAATCTACGCCTACATTATGTATAGATTTATAGCTATTCATTAAATATGTAATCAATACATATACGCTAGAAATAATATAATAAACCTGCGGAAGATCTAAAATATACACTAATAAAAAAAGCGATATAGAGCCTAAAACATATGGGGCGCCAATATCGTGATCTCTAACCATTTTAATTTCACTTTTTTCATTATTACCATTAATATAGTAAAGTAAATACTGTTGTAGTGAAAAGACCATAATCGTAGTTAATAGGTAAGCATAACCTGAGGGGTAGTATCCAGGAGGTCCGTAATCTGTAAAACCAACTAATGTATAAAATGTTTTTACAATAACAATGGTCGAAATCCCTAAAATAGGAATAAACCAATTTTCATGCTTAATAATAGCATAACCACCCTCTTTCGCCATGAAAAAACATTTAGTGATAAAAAGAAGCAAATACATTTCTACTATCATTTCAATTAAATAATAATCCAGCTCAAAAGAATTAAGAGTATCAAAATCAGTAAAAATAATTAAAGCCAAAATAGCAATAGCAGCAAGAAAAAGAATGGGGATTGATATGATAAAAATAAAAGAAAATATAGAGAAAAGAATATTGTTCAAGATGCTATCAAAAAATATTCCGAAATTTATATTAAGTGAAAGAATTCCAGCGTATGAAAGCCCCAGTGCAAGAAAATTTATATCAATTTTTTCTTTGATATACCACTTGTCACCGTCTAGTTGATGGATTTTTGCATCTCTAAATTTTCTAGATACAGATGCTGTAAACAATTTTATAAACTCTTTTATTTGCACTAAATTTTATATTTATTAAGAAGTTAACTGGTAATCAGGATTGCTTATATGGCATTATAACAACTAATATGCATATATTTGTTTAACGTAACAAGACTCAATTATTGTCGATGACTTTTGGAAGGCTGCAAATTTTGCAGCTAATAAATGTTTCACACCCCTCTTAATTAATCTATTTTTTAAAACTAAACTACCAATAACTAGGAACCGAAGTAAATAGAATATTTACAAAAAAATAACCGGCAAATAATATTAAAGTCCAAACAACATTTTTAAAGAAATGCCTTCTAAAATTAGACCTTATTCGGTTTACTATCTTATATTTACTTTCTTTATTTGCTTCCTTATAAGTAAATCCAAAAGAAATCATAAGTAGTATAAGAAAACCCAAGGCTCCCGCACCTGCATCAGTAGAAAAATAATAACTGGCTTTATGAAAAAATACAGCAATTAGCAAAAATAATCCATAAAGAACGGCAAAAAAGGTCAATAGAATTGAGACTGCGTTATTGTATGCTGATTTATAGTTAATCATTAACATTGAAATCAATGAAAATAATACCGATATTCCTATAACCAAAATTGGTGCATCCATAAAGAATAGCAGGATAATGATTGCCCCAATACTTAACCATTCTAGTATGTATTCTTTACTAAAGCTAACTGGACTCCTATTTGCAATTTTTATTTCAGAATTTAAATAAAAAAGTAGATATTTCTGAACGGAATAGACAAACAGAGTTAGCATTGTAAAAATCCCAAACGAAGAATAGCTTCCACCCAACAGTCCGTACAAAGGTTTTGACACTATTAAAATAGAAAATAGTGCAACTATAATTTTTGCTTTAGGGCGACTAAATGCAAATAATATGTTTTCCTGTGCCACTTTATAACACTGAAAGGTAAAGAATAACAAGCCTATCATGCTAATCGTTTCAGCCGTTAAGATGAATCTTCTGTCAAATGCATATTCTAGAGATACTAAGCCATTATCCATTTGATTAATCTTAGTTGTGACATCTGGTTGCAGTGCTGGGTCCATCACAAGTACAAATGCACAAAATAAGACAACAATAAATGCAATTAGAGATCCCGAATCCTCTTTAATACTTTTCCAAAGAGCAATGAAAATTATGCCTATAAAAAAAAGCGAACCTATTAATGAAATCAGTGCATTCAAACCTGAAAAATCTAGATTAAATTTTTCAACTGACATATAACCTGTATATGAAATAATCAGGACCAGGAATACTGTCTCAAATCCTTTGTTATACCAATTATCGCTTAAAGTTTTTTTTGCTGTACCTGTCGTTAAGGCTGATATTGTTAAGTCTAATAATTTCATCTTATTTTTTAAGTTTTTTAAGTAGAATTATGCCAAAATCCACAATTAGCGCTATCACTACAGGTATGAAAAAATATTCCACAATCTGTAGCAATTACCTGCAACTATATTATTGGCACAAGTAGTAGTTTATATTGGTAATGGCTGGATTGCTGAAGACAGCCATATTGCTCTTACTGGGGCAATTCTTGTTACTTATGTTATTATCGGTGTACTGCTTAACTTAATACATTTAATGCTCAAAAAAAAGATAGTATCACGCTTTAAAAATCTCATTCAAAGCAGGCTGAATAATATTCTGATTTACAGAGTTAAAGTTAATATTTTTATCTTTTCCCGCATAAAGTAAATGTTGATCAAAATCATTGT
>LWDU01040531.1_pt1 | contig 10924 bp, 8 predicted proteins | sample 727161 | NCBI WGS metagenome assembly LWDU01 (sample SAMN04566230, study PRJNA314399) | hydrothermal vent metagenome | isolation source: deep sea hydrothermal plume seawater | place: Mexico: Gulf of California, Guaymas Basin | collected 2004-07-11 | reverse complement strand
TGGCGAGGTCACCTCGTCGATGGCCGATTCCAGTTGTTCTAGTCGGTCGATTCGGTGGGCAATTCCCATCGACTCGTAGGGTGCCATGGCGTCGTAGTGAGGATACGAATCAGCGTAGACTCGATACTCAGGATTGGTAAACGACATCTTGATGACTGGCTTGTCTAGAAGTGCCGCTTCGATCCCGGTTGTGGAGACGGTGACCAGCACGACATCAGAGCCGGCGATCTGCGCCGCACAGTCCACCCGATTATTCGCAGCAATGACACCTGTCGGCAGGTCGGCAAGATTGGCCACGGTATTGGGATGAGGACGATAGACAATAGCCAAATCGGGTCGCTTCGTCGCCAGTTCACCTAGGCTGTTGAGTATCGCCAGACGGTCGCGATCCTCCAGGATGGAGGTGGCCGTCCAAAGGACGACCTTACGTTCTTGATGAGGGTCAACCGAATCACGCCAGCGGCGAGAATCCTTTCGAATGGTGAGCGAGAAGAGCCGATCGAACGCCGGATTCCCTGTGACCACAACCTCATTCGCACCGCGCCCCCGACTGAGGAAATCGTCACGAACCAAATCCGACATGACAAGCACTCGGTCGGCGTAATCCGCCTCAAACATATATGGCCATTCCCGTCCAAATAGATCGATGATTGATACGGAGGGAATTCCCATGGTTTTAGCGGCCATGATCGCGGCAAGCTCGGCGCGAGGGGAACTGGTTGCCACGACAAGATCGGGTTGCACTCGAGACAACAAACGCTTCAGAGGTCCTTTCGGCAAGAATGCCTGCCGTTTTCGCTCATTATAGTCCAATTTGGCTTGCTCAATTCCGACGCGTTCCTCCAAATCAGCATAGCTCAACCCGAGGTAAGCCACGGTCTCCGCGAACGGTATACCGGTCCCTTGGGTATGATTCTCGGCGGCAAGTTGACGCCCTTTCTCTAACGCGTCGTCGTCGTACGGCTCGACTAGGTCGGCAAACCCCAAATAGGGAATCCCCTCCTGTTGCAGCCGTGGCCCTGCCGTCGTGAGCCCCAAGACCGTCATGTGGCAGATTCCCCGGCTCTTCATTTCGCGAATGATTGGAATCATCATGGCCACATGGCCGCCACCGTAGGTCACAAGCAAAACGCGTTTCATTAGTCTGTCCCTTACATCCGTGTTAGACAATGCTCAGGCCGCTGCACTTCGACCCGTTCCTTCTTCCCAAATCGGGTGCCTCAGCTTCCACTGCCCATCCTCTTGTTTCCACAAGTGAGGCGAGCGTCCGGCATCACACAACTCAATAAATCGCTCCGGTGTCATGCCGATATAGTCCATGATTTCCTGAAAGTACTTCTTGGGGAATTCGCCATCAAATCGCTTCACCAAAGCGACACCCTCTTTCCGAGTAAGATGTCGGTTGCGAATCTCCTGCGCCGCATCATAGCTGGCACGCCCGATACCGAACTTGATATATGTGGTGTAGTAGTGAAATCCGTCAATCTTGTCGTCCAGGCTGTTGTACTTGCTGTAAGTCCCCTCGGTGCGGAACGGATTAGCCTGAAATCCCGTATGTTCCACCGCGTAGTAGTAGGCTTCCTGCGGGGTCCATTTCAGATAGTAACCCAAGTAGTGCACGTCGACCTCGGTCCGATCGAACAGTGACGCATCGGCTGGCATGTAGGGACTCAAGTCAGATTCACTCAGTCCGTGGTCTCGAATCAGCTCGTCATAACGAACGCCTGCCAGCCGAATTCCGTCGCGGTTTTTCATCGAGTGGTACGAACTGTCTCGAAGCGACTTGTTGTTGTCGGCGATTCCGTAAAACACCAATGAAATTCCCAGTTGCGCCGCGATCTTGGGACCAAAATTCTTTTGCCCTAAAATGAATGTCTGAAATGGGTGCAACAGATTCTCGATAGACAACCGCGTCAGCAACTTCATGACTTGTGGATTCTGATTGTAGGAGATGTTGTCAAAACCTCCCACGTCCAGCCAACTGCGGAAGTTCTGCCAGCCGATGTCGGTGTATCGAATAGGTGGCCAAGTGACTGTCAGCGGGTGCATGCCGTATTTGTCTTTGAGGATGTGGGCTTGCAGGCAGCTATCCTTACCACCGCTGCCCGGGACAAGGCAATCGAAACTCCCGTCCGTACTGCGGTATCGGTCCAGTAATTGTAGAAGCTGTTGTTCACGGTCGTTCCAATCGATCCCAGAGTGCTTGAACTCGCTGTGTTGGCAAGCCTCACAAACACCGTCATCGCTGAAACCGATGGTGCCAATTTTTCGATTCGCCGAGTTCTTAAATTCGGGTGTCGATGAAGGTCGTTGATTGGAAATGACACATTTCCGACAATAGGCAACTTCGTTCGGTAGACCGTACAGTGCTTCCAGCGATTCATGCGACATGCTTGCCATCCTCCTGTTGCTGCTGCGACCGAATCATGGCAGCGATGTTCTTGTACACTTTGTTGCCGTCGGCCGCAGACCGCTCGGGATGATACTGAAAAGCAATGACGTTTCCCTGTTGCACTGCGGAACAAAAACGTCGGTTTCCATACGTCGTCTCAGACAATACGACTCGCCGGTCATCCGGCTCAATACAATACGAATGGACAAAGTAGAAATAGGTGCTCGGCGCGATGCCCTTCAGAGGAGACTCATCCCAGCCTGCGCCGCTTGGGTTCGGTAGCTCCACACGATTCCAGCCCACGTGGGGGACTTTGAGCGTCCCACGTTTCCCCTGAGGCGCATCAAGATGAACAACTCGACCCGGTATGATCCCCAATCCTTCATGACAACCGAACTCTTCACTCTCGGTCATCAGTAGTTGCAGACCAAGGCAAATCCCGATCAGGGGCTTCTCTGACAAGGCGATTTCGCGGAGCGGACTCACCAAGTCGCGATCACGCAAATTGGCCATCGCGTCGCCGAAGGCGCCAACACCCGGCAGCACAACGGCGTCCGCTGCATGCAATTCGCTGGCGTTTGACGTTACCATGACGTCCAAGTCAACACGTTCGCACGCCCTTGCCACGCTGTACAGGTTGCCTAGAGCATAGTCGACAATAGCAATCCGTGCTTTTGGCGCCATCATGTTTTGCTGCCTCTTTTCAACAGAAGTCCTTTAGTAGGATCTCGGCAAGATGTGGTCGAATCGTCGATCCGGTGTTCTTAAAGTCAATTCCATCGACAATCGATCCCCTTTCCGGTGATGTGCGTCTTGAGTTGAGCAAGTGTAAAGCCCTGCACCTTCGAGAAACCTGTCATTCGACTTAGGAATTCGATGTTCCCCTCCGCTGCGAAGTCATCCAACGAGTGCTGGTGCTCTCCGATTAGCTCGTAATGCAGACAGGATGCCAGGCAGACAGCGTCAGCGTGACCATCCTCCACGACTTGGTGAACGTCGTCGATACAACCCGCGCCTCCGTGAGATATGACGGGAATAGAGACTGAGTCAGCTATCCGCCGCGTCAGCTCTATGTCGTATCCTCGACCCGTCCCCTCGCGATCGACGGAGGTGATCACAATCTCACCCGCACCCAATTCAGCGACCTGCTCCGCCCATTGAAATACGTCGACGCCCGTACTCTCTCGACCACAGTCGGTATACGCTTCGTATGTCCCGTCGGGCTGACGGATCGCCTCGATGCAAACAACAATCGTCGATGAACCAAGTCGCCTGGACGCCTCGCGAATCAACTCAGGGTGACGAATCGCCGCCGTGTTGATAGCGATTTTGTCCGCCCCCGCCCGTAGCACATCGCGCATGTCGTCGACCGAGCGTAGTCCACCGCCAACGGTCAGAGGTATCGCAATGTCCCTTGCAGTACGCTGAATGATCTCGACGAGACTATTTCGCTCGTACAAACTTGCGACAGCATCCATGTAGAACAGCTCGTCGGCCCCAGAATCGCAATACTGACGAGCGAAAAACTCAGGTTTCCCCAGAACACGTAGTCCTTCTAGGTGAATCCCCTTAACGAGATTCGGCCCCTTGATATCCAACCTTGGAATGATGCGTAACGCCATCTACCTCATCCTTGAGGACGATTATCGGACAATCCTGATCCGCCGATGAAATCCTAAGAAAATGGCCTGTAAATGGCAACGGCAATGTCGGCAAGGTATCCCTGCAAAGCCGCCGACAGGGGACTGTTTGTGGCACCAGTCACCCCACGGGTGCAAAGAAGCGAAATCGCTCTAATTTCGCGGCAGTTGTGGAATCCCACCGGGACGTGAGTTATTGCTCTGGTACGCGTGATTGGGATGAGGTATACCCCCCGTTCGACCCCGACGTGGTGACGGTCAAGCGGTCCAATTGACTCGCCTGCTAGACCACAGCCACCGCGGTATGTTGGTGGGCATTTTTTCCGGCAGAACAACACAATCGCGTGCAGAGAAGTGCTGTTCGAAGGAGCGAGCGGAGCCGGAACGTAGTAAGGCAGTTCATTCATGATCACACAGCCGAGTCCCTCCGCGCTTGCCAGGGCCCTGAGGCAGGGCGCGATGTCTTCCTTCGGCGTGCGAGCGCTCAGCATGGGAAGCGTATTCGCCCTGCATTGGTTATTGGCACGGTGGATGGTACCTAGCGAGTATGGCACTTACTGCTACGCCCTGACGGTCGTTCCACTGTTAGCAACGCTGGCCAACTTGGGTCTGCCGCACGCGGCCGTGCGACTCGTGCCCGAATACATGGCGCTCGGCGAACGAGGGCTGCTTAAGGGATTCGTCCGCACCAGTTGGTACTTGGTCATCGGGACCAGTCTGCTCGTCACCTTGTGCTTGCTGCCACTGTCATGGCTGGGCGTCGGAGGCGATTTACGTACGTCGTTGACCTTCGCGCTGCCAATGCTATTTGGCTTCGCTTGTATACACCTGCTGCAGTCGTTCCTGCGGGCGTTAAAACGCATCGCTGCGTCCCAGCTTCCGGAACAATGCGTCGTGCCGTTAGTATTGATCGCAGCGGCCATCGCGTTCCATTTCAGTGGGATTGCCATCACGGGCAGTCGCGTACTTTTCGTTCACGCCACCACGCTGGCCGTGATCGGGATTAGTGTGTCTTTACTGGTTGCAAAATTGATGCGTCCACAGACCAAAGACGTCGATCCCGAATACAAAGTGCGAGACTGGCTATCCCTTTCCGTGCCTCTGGCGTTTTCCTCCGGAATCTGGATCCTGCTAACACGGCTGGATATCCTGCTGATCGGCGTAACACTCGGCACCGCACCGGTCGCTCTCTATGCGATTCCGCAAAAGCTGGCAGCATTGCTTTACCTGGGCATGACCGCCCTGGACTCGATTCTCTCGCCAATGCTTGCCGAACATCATGCCAAGGGAGACCAACGTGACATTCAGCGGCTGGTCACTACCACCGCAAACTGGACGCTTCTGGTGACCTTGCCAGTCCTGGCCGCCTTCGCTGTATTTGGTGAGTTTTTCCTGTCGCTGTTCGGGCCAGAATATCGGGGATCGGCGCTAGTCCTCCGCCTGCTGATCGTTGGCCAACTAGCCACCTTGCTGGCCGGCCCAGTCGACTCGGTCTTGACGATGACAGGCCATCACAAGGCATACGCTCGGATCCTGGCGACAACGGGCGTTGGAACACTCGCGCTGATGCCCATTGGCATTCACTATGGAGGAATCGAAGGCGCAGCCTGTGTGGCAAGCGTCTCGCTCATTGTTTGGAAAACGTGGCTCGCCCACTTTGCGTACGTTCACCTTGGCGTCAAGAGCTGGGCCCTGGCCAGGACATAGACATCAGTGGGCATCGGTTACCCACACTTTCATTTGCATCACTCTTTTTTTTGGTACCAAAATGTCACGACACTTGGACCGGATTTCACAGCACTCGTTCATCTGTTCGGCGTTGAGTCCTGATTCGATCGTTTTCGATTTCGGGGCCAACCAGGGCGAGTTCTCTCTCAACATAATCGAGAAATACGGTTGCCGAGTTTTCGCCGCCGAGCCGGTACTCGCGCTATGTGACTCGATGCGGCGTCACGAGCGATTGTCGTTGCACCGCATCGCCATCGGAAAAAACGGGGAAATCGTCGACCTCATCGTCAATGACGATGACGTGCTGAGTTCCACGGTACTAGACCATGATGTGGCGGAATCCGTGCTCGGCACGTCAAACTCATTACGGACGATTACCGAGACCTGCCTGGATCTCGCCGCATTCCGCGAACTGAACGGGATCGACCATGTCGACTTGGTCAAAGTCGACATTGAAGGCGCCGAACTCGACCTATTCGAAACGACGTCCGACCATGCGTTAAGATCTTGTGGACAGCTAACGGTCGAGTTTCACGACTATTGGTATCCAGACCTTGCCACGCGGACAGAACGGGCCAAACAACGGCTGTGCGATTTGGGTTTCCGCATGATACGGTTCACCCCCAACAACAAGGATATCGTATTCGTCAATCCGGAGATCATCCGGCTGTCATTTCTCGATTGGCAATATCTCGAGAAAGTTAGCCGCCATCTCAACTATTGTGGTCGAGGAGCGCGGGTCATGGCGAACAGATTGTTCCGAAAAAGAGCTGCTTAGCAAATCTACTCAGGCAGCCTTTCGACCTCCAGCCTCGGCAGCACAACTGACGATGCCAGCGGTCACGCGGTCAATTTGCGACGATGTCAACGAGACCGACGAGGGGATGCTCAAGCATTCGTCGAAGAGCCTAGTGGAAACCCCATTCAGGATCGAATCGCAGGCCTGGTGTGCCGGGCTGAGGTGCATTGGCTGCCAGAGCGGTCGACATTGGATGTTCAGGTTGGCCAAATGCGCCATTAGCTGACGAGCGGAACACCCAAATCGTTGCGCATCTACGCGAATCGTGTGCAGCCAATACGTCGCGTTCACTTCGGCTGGTGCGTCCCACAATTTGATTCCCTCTAGGGAACCCAGTGCTTCTCGATATCGCGCCGCTGTCTGGCGTTTGGCGTCGACAAACTGATCCAGTAACTCCATCTGAGCACAGCCAATCGCGGCGAGGACGTTGGGAAGCCTGTAGTTGAAGCCGATTTCGGTATGGACGTATTCTTCGCCGGGCACCTTGGCCGTCGTCGTCAGGTGCTTCGCCCGCTCTGCTAGTTTCAGGTCATCGGTCACGATAATTCCGCCGCCACCGCACGTAATGACTTTGTTTCCGTTGAAACTGAAACATCCCATCGTGCCCATCGTCCCAACTCGTCGACCGCGGTAGTCCGCACCTAGGGCCTCGGCTGCATCCTCGACGACCACCACATTCCATTTGCTTGCCCACTTGTTTAGTCGCGACATGTCGACAGCGCCACCGAGTACGTGAACAGGTACGATAGCGCGAATTATCCGCCCGGTATTTCGGTTTCTCAGTCCTTGTTCGGAAGGCTGGCAACGCTCTTCGGCAAACTTTTCAAGCAACGAAATGTCGAGTTGCCAGTGCTGTTCCTCTGCGTCGACCAAGACAGGGTGAGCTCCAGCATGTCGAATGGCATTCGCCGTGGCAACGAAAGTCAGGTCGGAACAGAGGACCTCGTCACCCGGTTCGACTCCCACCGTCACCAGCGCAGCATGGATGGCTGCTGTACCGTTGACGACCGCGACCGCGTACTTCGCGCCAACGTAGTCCGCAGCAACTTGTTCGAATTTGTCGACGAAGCGCCCGACCGACGAGACCCATGCGGTATCAAGGCACTCTTTGACATACGCCCATTCGTTGCCTTGAATATTCGGTTCACAGAGAGGTAAGAAGGGGGATGAGGCTGTCATGTCGCGTTCCTACTTGTGTCTCGTAACTGCGATTCGTCGAATCTGCTATGCCGCTTTGGTCTTCAGGCAATGTCCATACCAAGCGAGTGTCCGATCGAGACCATCATCGAGTGAAACCTGCGGCTGGAAATCTAATCGTTCTCGGGCAAGGCTGATGTCGGGACAGCGGCGGCTAATTGGATCGTTGGCCGCCTCCCGTGGTTCGATGGTACCGCCCGGTCGTACACGAGCGAGAATGCGTCTTGCCAAATCACCTATTTCGATTTCCTCCTCGTCATTGCCAACGTTGATCGTCAGGTTGTCACCCCGCGGATCGCGCATCGCGGCAACGGTTGCTCGAATTGCATCGTCGACATAACAAAACGCGCGTTGATGATGGGGTGAAAAGACAACCAACGGATCCTCGCCCGACAGGGAACGCTGGAACAGCTCGGGGATGACGTGTTCGAATCCCATGCGCGGGCCATAAACGTTGTGATAGCGGACGATTGCGAACGGTTTATCAAACTGTTGACAGTAGTGATTGACTGCCAATTCGCCGAAGATCTTGCTACCGGCGTAGCTGGCTCTTGGATTTTTGAGGTCCGTCAGTGCCAGCGGCACATCTTCCGGTGTCGGGATAGGAAGATCGTAAAATGATCTCGTCCATGCGTACGCTTCGCTGGTTGACGAGAAGAGGAGTTTGCCACTATCGGATTCGACGAACCAGTCGAGCAATGCCAATGTGCCCATTCCGTTCACTCGAATGACATCGCGAGGACGTTCCAAGACGTTCTTCACGCCAATAATCGCTGCCAGATGGTACACCTCATCAAACGCCTGGCCAGCCAATTGCGAGTAAAAAGAGGGCTCACATATATCGCCAGTGATCATGCGAACTCTAGAATCTGCCCGTAGACGGTCAAAATCTTCGTCCTGTCGACCACGGACAAAATTGTCCGCCAAGGTCACATCCGTCGCTTCATCTGCCAGTAGGTTCTGCGCCAAGTGAAACCCGACGAAACCAGCACCGCCCGTGATCAAGCAGCGGCGCCGCGTTGTCTTGTTAGCCATTGATAACCTCGTTTTCGCCAGTGACCCTTGCCGACCCCCAACACACGTAGTCCGGATCGCCAAAGCTGGTCAGCCATAGAGTCGTCAATAATGTTTTGAGCATCGACCACGAACGCCAGATCGTGAGAACCGATATCAGCGGCCGTAAGCTCAACGTATTCTGTATGAGGGACGGCGAGCACCACGCCATGAGAACATCTCAGGCACTCGTCGAGGTCCTTTTTCACTTCAACGCTCGGCATCTCTTGCCAGACGGTGATACACGGGTCGTGAACAAGGACGTTCGCCCCAACCTCTTGTAATTGCCGCACCAAGTATTCGGTGGGAGAATTTCTGGAATCGGCCACGTTGGCCAGATAGGCGACGCCGCAAACGGTCACTGTCTTTCCCGCTAACGATCCATCGGCCGCCTCGGTCATCAGATCGCACGTGTGTCGCGGCATATGGTAGTTGACCCGTAACGAATGAAGGGTCAACTCGAGATTGACGTCAGCGTGGTAGAGATTCTGACTGGCCCATTGAGCCAGCAGAGAGTCTTTTGTGAGGCAATAGCCACCGACGCCAAATCCTGGAAACCGAATATTGTCGTGTGTCCCTTTGCGAACCCGAATCCCATCGATCACATCGAATAGATTGACATTCATTTTCTCTGCCAAAAGAGTCCACTCGTGGATCAAAGCAATATTCACGGCCCGATAAGTATTTTCCAACAACTTCGCCAGCTCCGAGCTGGTGGTGTCGGCAAGCTGGCACAATGGAAAATCTTCGGTCTCGATGAAGGCTTCCAGGAAGGCGCGCGCCCGATCGGCCGACCGCTCGTCGATTCCCGCGAACGACCTCCAGAATTTCCGAATTGACTCCACGTAACGTGGGCCCGGCATGACACGCTCGTAGGCATGGGCCAAATAAACCCGCGAGGAGAGGCCTCGTTTTCGTCGTTGCTCCTGGAGAATCGGCAGCGCCACCCGCTCGCACGTACCAGCTGGCACGGTCGTTTCAACAAGAACCAACGCGTCTTCCGTCATATGCCTGCCCACGGCTCTCACGGCGCGTTCAAACCCACGGCTCTCGATATGCACCTCCTGATGATCCTCGACCACGCGTTCCTTGACGCTCAACGGAACATCAACAACGATCACGTCGGCAAGTCCATAGACTTCTTGACATGTAGAAGCCACAAGATTTCGCGACTCGCAAGCCGCCACTCGAATCAATCGATCCAATTCGCGGTCGGGTGAGGAAATCGGTACCTGGCCGTCATTGATCTTGGCGACCTTCCAATAACAGGTCCGTGTCGGCAAATCGATTCCGATGACAAAGAACTTCGGCTCTCCTGCCGAATCGGTGGCCGCGGCGATCGCTGCAGCAACTGCTGAGCCGACGAATCCAAGTCCTTGAACGACAACGATTTGCCGCCCACGATGACGCTGTCGTTCGGCTTCAATTGCGATCTGGTCGTAAGCCGACAGCAGCGCATCGCTAGAGGGGATGATGTACTCCGTCCCATCGGCTGCTATTGAAACGTCTGTGTTGTCCACGGTAACACGTCCTTGTGTTGGAATCATCCGGCGTCCTAGGCGGCCTGACGCATATTCTTGATATCTTCTTGAGCGCGTTCAAAATCAGCCATTCGCCCGATATCCAACCAATATTCAACGATTGGAAAACTGACAATCGGCCGGTCCTGCGACAGCAGCTTTTCGCTCAAATCCGTCATATCGAATCGCTCATCCGTTGGAATCTCCCCCAGAACGCTCGGTTCGACCAAATAGACACCGGCGTTAACAAGAAACTCGAGTTTCGGCTTTTCCTGAATTTGCGACACAACTCCTTCTTCTGCGCGAATGACCCCATAGGGAACGTCAACGGTGTACTGCCGCACACCGACCGTGAGATCTGCGTGCTGTTCGCAATGAAAGCGAAACATTGAGCGAAAGTCGACCATGGTGAGGATGTCACCATTCACGACGAGCAGTCGCTTGTCGGCATCTTCGATCAAACCGAGTGCGCCAGCCGTGCCCAAAGGCTGCTCCTCGGCCAAGTACTTCATGTTGACACCAAATTTTCGACCCGTCCCGAAATGCTGAGTGATCTTGTCCGGTTTGTAGTGGGTCGAGACATGAATATTGCAGA
>LWDU01042201.1_pt1 | contig 10929 bp, 11 predicted proteins | sample 727161 | NCBI WGS metagenome assembly LWDU01 (sample SAMN04566230, study PRJNA314399) | hydrothermal vent metagenome | isolation source: deep sea hydrothermal plume seawater | place: Mexico: Gulf of California, Guaymas Basin | collected 2004-07-11 | reverse complement strand
ATGTCTTTAAAATACTTAGTGCTACTAATGACCTTTTGCTTAGTTTGTATTTCTCGTAAATGCTCTCACTAACTTCAGTAAAATCAGTAATACAAAACTACCACGTTTCTGTAGTAATTTAAATTTAAAGTGCTGCCTTTATTAATTTTAATTAAATCTTTGCTGCCACTTTTGCTTCGCCGCTTGCGCCAGACGCGTGATGTCTTGCAAATACTAATTCTTGAACGCGTTTTTTTATTCCTGTTAAGATTGTTTCGTCATCTGGAAACGGAGATTCAAATGCTGGCCGTAATGTAATAGGCACATCATCCATACGATAAACAGTACCGGTCGTATTGATACCATAAGTCGATGTCTTAAATGCAACGTGTGCATCTTTTGTTGTTTCAGTACGTTTAGTATCAAGTGCGACGACTGGAATACTTTTTAAATGATCAATTGCTTTCTTAGGAAAATTTGAAGCAGGATCAGATGCGACGATTAAAGCTGCATCGGCATGACCATTAGATAAGGTATCGACGGTGGTAAACTCACCTGGATTAAAACGTGGAAAACCACGACTAAAATTAACTCCGAAAGGATAACCTGTCTGCCAGGAAACAACATTGTCGGCACCGGTTACATTACCATGGCCACGAACAGGTTTTGCGACAAAATGTGTGAATTCATTTAAATCAGTTGCTAATGCGAGTAGGGCGCCTGAATTGAAATGACGACCACGTGTCATAGTTAGCCCCATACCAAAGAAAAGCACACCAAAACGGCAGTTTTTCATACGATCAACCAGATCTTCCAATGCTTCCAATGGCACACCAGTAATTTCTTCTATATTGCTCGCCAATTTTTTACCTTTTACTAGCGCTCTTAGTGCCCATAGGACTTCAAAGTCTTTGCCTAGTTTTGGTTTGATTAAGATATTTGCTACTGGAGAGCTTTTAGTTTTACGTACATCGACTAATACTATAGTTCTATCTTTCTTGCCGCCTGGGGTAAACATACCCTTCGGTGTGACAGCATAGCGACCAAAATGTCGTGGATGAGATTCTGCCGGATTACCGCCCCAATAAATGACTAAGTCTGCTCTGTTCTTAACTTCTCCAAGAGTACTGGTACTTTCTCCAATTCCCTGAAATGCTAGGCCTGATGGTCCATGGCATACGGATGTTGTGGTATCAATATTGCCTTTTATGTAGTCAGTAATAGCAACGGCGACGCGTTGTGCTTCACTGGTGGTGTCACTTAGTCCGTAGGTAATAGGAAATTTCGCTTTGAAAAGAGTTTGCGCGGCTTCTTCAACGGCATCTTCAATAGAGACCTCTTTGCCATCGATCATCGCTGCTGGTGCGTCTTCGATGGTGTGTTCTAAAAACCAGGCCTTGCCGAGTACACAGGCGTTTTTTGCTTTAACAATTCGTTTTTCTTCGACGTCGACATGGAGTTCCATATCATCACAAACACAGCCACAAAAGGTGCAAGTGGCATCTTTAACAATCTTGATATTTTCACTCATTCGGACTCATCTCAGCATAATCCAGATTCGATAGTATGCAATTATCTAACAATTTTCTCAATTTCTACTTCCATATGTTTGGATAAGGGCATGCCGGAGCCTGCTGTATCACTATCCATTAACTGACTGGAAGGAGGGCCATAGGGAATAACCAGTGTGCCTACAGGCACTTCTTCGGGCTTTTTCGCCAAGCAATGCACTATGGTTTCGCCAATTTCGTTTTTTAAACGAACTTCATCACCGTCGACCAATTCGAGTTTTATCATGTCATCGGGATTCATTTCCAAGGTGGTGGTCACCTGAATGTAGTCTTCCTTGAGTTTACCCTTATTCAGAGTCGTGCCTTGTTTGCTTGAGCGAACAGGAATAAGAATCATTTTTTCTGACACAACAGTCTCCAAAATTAAATGCGAGACTGATTATAATCATGACTGTTGGGGTAGGGCAATCTCATATCATTAATAATATGAAATCTTCTTGCAGCGCTATCTCAAATCGCTAACTTACAGTATCATAAGTGGTTTTAGCATCGCACAATCTCACAAAACTTTTCTATGAAAAATACTAAATCAAATGTAAAGACAAAAACGATTAGCGTTCTGGCTCCAGCTCGCTTGCATTTAGGTTTTCTGGATATGCACGGTGGACTGGAAAGGAAGTTCGGTAGTTTAGGTCTGTCAATTTCCAATGTTGAAACATCACTAACTGCTGAGTACGCCGATGATATTGCTATTACTGGGCCATCTTCCAAGCGCGCAATAGATTATGCAGAGCAAGTATTGTCGCATTTTGGTATTGATGGCGGCGTAAAAATGACAATTAAATCTGCAATACCTGAACATTCTGGATTAGGTTCAGGTACACAATTATCTTTGGCTGTGGCCACAGCGATATCTAAGTTATACGACATATCAGATCATCAACCTAGACATTTAGCTGCAATACTACATCGCGGTGCACGTTCGGGTATTGGAATAGGCACCTTTATGTACGGTGGTTTTATTGTTGATGGCGGCAGAGGTGAAAATACTGAAGTACCGCCAGTTATTAGTCACATGCCATTTCCAGAACATTGGCGCATCGTGTTGATATTTGATGATGAAGCTGAAGGTATTAATGGCGTACCTGAACGTCGCGCTTTTAATACCTTGTCGCCGATGAGTAGCGAGACAGCCGGAGTACTATGCAGACTGACTTTAATGCAGGCATTACCTGCCATAAGTGAAAATGACTGTGACCGGTTTGGCGATGCAATAACCCAGATACAAAATATAGTCGGTGATTATTTCTCTCAGGTTCAAGGCGGTCGTTATACCTCACCTTTCATGAACTCCATCCTTGAAAAAATGGCAGGTGATGGTGCAACTGGTTTAGGGCAAAGTTCATGGGGACCGACTGGCTTCGCTATTTTTCCCAATGAACCTATGGCTTTTCAGGCATTGAAAAAGATAAGAAAAGAATGGAGGTCTGAATCCAGATTGCGATTTGTCATGAGTAAAGCATGTAATACCCAAGCTGCAATTACAGTAACCGAGTCAAAGCCGTCTAATCGGGACGAAATTCTAAATGTAAAAAACCTATAAATAATCAGGAAATGATAAAAATGAAAGATCCGTATTTGTTACACATGTTTAACCCGACCAAAAATGTTAGTCCATTTGATGTCAATATGGCGTATGAAGCTCAATTTGATGGCGTTATCCCTTATTCAGAGGTGGCGTTAGATGACATTCATGCATTAACGCAAGATACAATTTTTTCTCGTGGTAAAAAAGGTGTTAAACGAACCGGAATATTTATTGGTGGTAGAGAATTTGGTTTGGCAATCGATATGCTAAATCGAGCAAATACAGCGATGGTACCTCCTTTTGAAGTATCAGTATTCGCCGATCCTAGTGGCGCGATAACGACTGCTGCAGCACTAATGGCTTGCATAGAAGTTGAGTTGAAAAAGAAAGGCGAAGAGGGTTTTAATGGGAAACGTATTGATATCATTGGTGGCACAGGTCCTGTCGGCGTTTGTGCAGGTATTTTGGCGGCTAATTGTGGTGCTGAAGTTTATTTAACCAGTCGTCGGGGAACTAAAGTCGCAACGGAATATGCTTCTGAATATAACGCTCGTTTTGGTGTCGACATGTATGGTGCTGATAGCAGTACTGATGACAAGATCATGGAGTTTCTGACTAAAAGTAATATTGTGATTGGAGCAGCGAAAGCAGGTATTCAGGTTTTATCTAAAAAACAACTGGACCAAGCTTCAAATTTATTAGTTGCTGCTGATGTTAATGCTGTTCCACCTTTGGGAATCGAAGGAGTGGGTGTACACGACATGGGGGTAGAGCTTCCCGACACACCAAAAAAAGCAGTAGGTCTTGGTGCTTTAGCAGTAGGTGATATTAAATATAAAGTTCATTTTACAATGTTTGAAATGATGAAAAATACGGATACGCCACTTTATCTTGATCATGAAGCTGCATTTAAAGTTGCAAGAGAATTTGCAGCAAAGCTTTAAATCAAGTTAAACAGAGTTATAGCTCAGCTATAACTCTGTTTTCAGAAATTGTTCTCGGGCGATGATTCTTTGGTGATTGTTCTATGATCGATTATCTTATTGTTGCACGTTCTGGCAGAGCAATAGCTGCTTCAGCTAAACAAGCGGGTTATAAGGTAAGCGTTGCCGACTACTTTGCAGATGAAGACACAAAGTCCTTATCTGAATCTGTTCATCAGCTTCAATACCATTGTGATGGTTTTGAAATCGAATCATTACTAGGTCATATAGAGGACGTTATTTCCGACTATCCCGATGCGAAGCTTGTTCTCGGTTCAGGGTTTGAGGATAGGCTCGAGTTGCTTGATAGCGTAGGTAAATTAGCTCCTGTGTTGGCCAATTGCAAAGGGACGGTTTTGCGTTTGAAAGAACCGATAAGTTTTTGTGAAATATTAGATAAAGAGGGAATTAAGCATCCTCATACAACATATTCTCGACCTATAGACTCGAAAAAATACTTGGTGAAAAAAGTTGCTGGTATTGGTGGAGAGCATGTAAGTTGGTTTGAAAACAATCTAGCTTATGATGAGTCTGGTTTTTATTATCAAGAATACATCAAAGGTATAGTCTCTAGTGTGGTTTTTCTTGCTGATGGGCTGCATGCGCACATTGTAGGTTTTAATCAGCAATTACAAACGGATCAATTTGTCGAGATGCCTTTTTTATATCTAGGGGCAATGACTACTAATGAGGTTTCGCCACAGCATAAAACGATTATTCAGAAAATCATAAATAGCATAAGCGCGGAGACTGGGTTAAAAGGACTTTGTGGCCTTGATTATATTGTTGATGAATTTGATGAGGTTATTGTATTGGAAGTGAATCCGAGACCTCCAGCGACATTTGAATTACATGAAACAACACAGTCCTTGTTTGATGCGCATTTGTCATGCTTTGATGGACTACTGACAGATTATAATTGTCTAGATGGTGAGGAAGATAAATATAAAGGATATGTTATTTTTTACGCTAACAAGGAGATTAAAATTAGCGATAAAATTGTCTGGCCGTTGTGGGTGAAAGATCGGCCTTCATCTGAGTCTGTAATAGCGTTGAAATTTCCTGTCTGTACTGTGCATGCAGAAGAAAATTCTATGGACAAGCTTAAATCCGTACTATTTAATCGCCTAAAAGAAATTGAATCGATTATTGTGGCAATGCAAAATGCTGCATAACATCATTAAACAGAAATATTTTGAGGAAAACTAAAGTGAATCAGGAATTATCATTACCTAGTCTTAACAAATTGACGGCTCCATTAGTTGAACATTTAGTAACAAATGCCGGTTCATTACGATTGGCTGTATCTGAACAGGAAAATGGTTGTCGAATTATCGATGCCGGTATTAATGTCCCTGGTGGACTTGAAGCCGGTCGTATTATTGCCGAAATATGTATGGGTGGTTTAGGCACAGTAAAGCTACGCGCTTCAACGAATTTTCGTAATTGGTCATGGCACCTTGATGTACATAGTACTAATCCTGTTTTGTCATGCTTAGGCAGTCAATATGCAGGTTGGAGCTTGAGTCATGGTGAGGGCAAAGGATCATTTAACGCTCTTGGTTCAGGACCTGCTCGTGCTATGGGCAGTAGCGAAGAACTCTACGATGAACTGGGTTATCGTGATTCTGGTGATAAAGCTTATATTGTTATCGAAGCGGATAAAGTTCCTCCCGTTGAAATAGCCGATAAGATAGCTGAAAAATGCGGTATTCCTGCTTCGGCTTTAACTATTATTCTAACACCAACGTCGAGTCTGGCGGGTTCTGTACAGGTTGTTGGCAGGGTGTTGGAAACGTCACTGCATAAAGCGCATGCCTTACATTTTCCACTGGATAAAATTATTGATGGCGCGGGTAGTGCGCCAATATGTCCTCCTTCAAAAGACTTTCTAAAAGCAATGAGTCGAACCAATGATGCAATATTGTTTGCTGGGCAAATTCAATTATTTGTTGAAGCCAGTGATGATGATGCTGAAGAATTGGCAAATAAATTACCAAGTAGCGCATCGAATGATTATGGCAAACCTTTCGGTGAAATATTCAAAGCAGTTAATTACGATTTTTATAAAGTCGATCCTATGTTATTTAGCCCCGCTCGTGTTGCTGTTAGTTCACTAACCACTGGCAATACCTTTCATGCGGGTAAAATTGATCTAGATTTATTAGATAAATCTTTTAATCAATAGAAGATTAAGCTGTGACTGATACGCAAAGAAAGATTGCGATCATAACTGATGATCCGGGTTGGCATGGGCGCCAATTAACATCTGTTCTAAAAAATCATGGCCTCGATAGTCAGTATGTCTCATTAACGGATTGTGTTATTGAAATAAGCGGGGAAGGCTCAGAAATTTCTTTTCCAGGATTCACTCAATTGCCACTGGGTGTTTTTGTTCGAGGGGTTCCCGGTGGCAGTATCGAGCAGGTAGTATTTCGGCTAGATATTTTACACGCCTTGCATGATATGGGCGTAACAGTCTTTAACACTCCACGAGCAATCGAGCGCACCGTTGATAAGCCGCTTACCAGTCTTTTATTAAGTCGTGCCGGTTTACCGACGCCTGCAACATGGATATGTGAATCAACAGAACATGCCAATAGCATTTTAGAAAAAGAAACCAGTGATGGAAGTCAGTTGGTACTTAAACCACTTTTCGGCTCACAAGGTATAGGTGTTCATCTCGTCGATAAACACACTGGGCTAATGCATGATGAGAAATTTGCAGGTATTTATTACCTGCAACGTTTTATTGAAAGAAAAAATAGTGAGTTTACCGATATACGCGTATTAGTTGTTGATGGTGTAGCAAAAGCAGCCATGTTACGACGCGGTGAAGACTGGGTTACTAATCGTGCTCAAGGTGCGAGTTGTGAAGCAATTAATATTGATGCAGAAATAGCACACTTATCTGAAACAGCCTGTAAGGTTCTGGATATCGATTATGCTGGGGTTGATCTTATGCAAGATAAGCATGGCCAGTTTTATATCATTGAAGTGAACAGTATCCCAGCCTGGTATGGTCTGCAGGATGTAGTGGAATTTAATATTGCATCTTGTTTAATAGATTCATTCGTAAAGCGCATTGCTGAGAATAATCAGCTTAAAAGCGTTCGTTTGAAATAAGCATAGATGAATAGAAATGAATTAGAAGCTTCTGTATTGGCTAGCTTCAAAGGCGAGATTGAGGCTTTTAAGCCGGGTAATGTCAGTGTCTATGCCGAAGGCCATGATATGACAGTCAGAGACTTTATCGATAGTGCTGAAGTTTCTAGCCCAATACTGTGCCAATCGGCAACAGGTCTAGGACAGCGTGTTTTAGAAAGTGTTAAGGCAACACGGGCGGCAGTTGGCTGTAATACAAATTTGGGTATGTTGCTGTTGTTTGCGCCGATTATTATGGCTGCGGAATCAGATTTTTGTGATATTGATGGCTTACGCCGTAATCTGGAAAGGGTTTTGGAGTCATTGTCGCAAAAGGATGCTGATCAAGTTTTTGAAGCAATTCGGATAGCAAGTCCTGGGGGGTTAGGTAGTACAGAGAGTCAGGATGTTAATAAAAGCCCTGATTGTTCTTTGAAAGAGGCGATGGAATTGGCTAGTGGAAGGGATTCTATTGCGTTGCAATACACGAATAATTTCAAAGAGATATTTGATCTTGGTTTTCCTTCCATTAAATGCTTTGACAATTCATGGAATAGTGTAAAATGGTCGACCGTTTCGTGCTTTATGATGTTTATGTCATCGATTGTCGACTCCCATATCAAACGTAAATATGGGGAGCAACTAGCCGAACAGATAAGAAGAAAAAGCACGGTTATTGCTGAAAAGTTACATGAAGCTTCGGAACCAGAAACAGAGCTAAATCTGATTAAGGGGTTTGACGAAGAACTTAAAGCAGAAGGAGTTAACCCCGGGACCAGCGCTGATTTAACGGCAGCCAGTCTTTTGGTCTATACTCTGACCGGAAAAAAGAATTTATAAAAAAATGCGGACGGGAAGACTTGGTCTTTTTGTCAGTAAAACTGGATGGGGATGATTGATTCCTTTTGATTAACTTTAAATAACAATATAGGAAGGCGGCGATGTCAATATTAGGAAAACTCATTGGCTTTCTAGTTGGTGGAGAAAGAAAAATGGCAGTTATTGATAGAGTACTACTTGGTGAGGCATTAGTAGGTGACGGTAATGAAGTTGCACACATCGATTTAATGATGGGTCCACGTAACAGTGCAGCTGAATCAGCATTCGCTAACGCGTTAACTAACAACAAAGATGGTTTCAGCACTTTATTAGCTGTTGTTGCTCCAAACTTACTTTGTAAACCAGCAACTATTCTTTTCAACAAAGTAACCATTAAAGGAGGAAAGCAAGCTGTACAGATGTTCGGTCCTGCTCAACGTGCTGTTGCTATGGCTGTTATGGATTGTGTTGAAGATGGCACTATCCCTGCTGACGAAGCTGATGATATCTTCATCTCTGTTGGTGTATTCATTCACTGGTTGGCTGATGATGATGCTAAAATCCAAGAATACAACTATGAAGCAACTAAGCTTTCAATCAAACGCGCTGTTGCTCGTGAGCCAAAATCTGCTGAAGTATTAAGCAAGAAAGGTTCTGCTGAACATCCATTCGCAGCTAACTAAGATATTTCTGAAAAGAAATAATTTAGTAGTTTGCTGAATTAGATTTCAGTGATGTATTAAAAGCCCCGATTCATCGGGGCTTTTTTTATTTACACGGATGTAATGTATATCTTTTGTGCAGGAGCACACAAAAGATGATGTCCAGGATGGACAGTATGTCGCGAGAGGAGCAGGAGTCCGAAGCGACGTTATTTATTTAAAATTCTTCTAAATCTTCCTTTGTAATTGCACCAGTATGTAGAGCAGTAGCTAGTAATACGCCTTTAACGCCAGTCGAGTTTAACTGCATGAGATCATCCATATTCCTTACTCCTCCAGCAGCATAAACCTCGTTGTTTCCTGCAAGTTTTAAAACACTATTCAAGCACTGTATATCGATTCCTTTATCTGAGCCAACTCGAGAAAGCATCATTACAATAAGTCGTCTAGTCCATAGCGTCGTATCTTGCATTAGATAAGGGTTTTCAATTAACTCATTATCAATATAGTCCAGAGATAATATGAGTTCGGTTCTATTCTTGGTTAAGTTTATGAGTTCCTCTCTAGAGAGTTTATTTTCTGAGCCTAGGACAAGCTTAATATTCTTAGAAGAATAATTAGACCGTTCTTTATTAATCAATTCAATACCGGCATCTAGCCAGATCTTACAGTCTGGATTGTTTTTCGCTATATTTTCAATTATATGAAAATGATTGCCAGTATTTTGTATGGCATCAAGATCGGCAATATAAAACGTTTTGAAAGGGTATAATTCCAGAAAAGAAGAAACTACGACTTCGGGTTCCGCGCTTGTAGTAATCACAGATGCGATCGGTTGATATGTAGTACGCAGCCCTTGCTTTGCATGAACAACTAAGCCACTACTTAAATCAATTACTGGAATAATTAACATACAATATATTTATGCGTCATTTTTTGTTTGAGTTTATCACAGGCGGCGGTCTCTCTGGGCAACCCTTATCAGATGCATTGATCGGGGAAGGCGAAATTATGTTGCAAACCTTGTTGAATGAATTAAGTGAACTGGAGATGTCAGAAATATCATTAAGTAGAGATAGTCGTCTCGATTTAATTGATAGAGAGGTTAAACAATATGTTATTGCAGAAGCTATAGAAGAAAAATTACCTGAATTCCTTAAGAAATCTGATGTGTCATGGTTGATTGCCCCTGAAACAGATAACTGCTTAATAAGAAGTGCTGAATTATTTATTAAACATGGAAATATATTTATTGGTTCCAGTCCCGAGGCTATAAAAATAGCAACGAGCAAATATTTAACAAATAAAAAACTGGCTGAAGCAGGGATAAAAGTTGTTGCGACACAGTGGTTAAATGAAGCTATTCTTGAGAGTGAAAAGGCTTGGGTTGTGAAGCCAGATGATGGGGTAGGCGGCGAAGGAACTAGATTGATTAATAATAAAAATGATTTGTCTAAATTAATTAATGAAAAAGTTTCTGAAAATCTGATTGTGCAGCCCTATATAGAAGGTAAGCACATGAGTATGTCTTTATTGGTTTTTAATGATGATGTTCAAATTCTTGCTTGTAACAAACAGTATATCGATGAGAAGAATGATTCAATTAAGCTGGTTGCGATTGGGGTTAACGAATGTTTGTCGTTTAAAGATGAAATGTTAAAGCTGGCAAAAGATATCGTTTCTATAATATCGGGCTTTGCTGGATACATTGGCGTTGACTTGATGCAAGTAAATAACAAATTATATGTACTTGAAATTAACCCTCGATTTACAACCGCATATGCAGGTATTTCTGAATCAATTAAATGTAATGTGACGGCTAAAATATTAGAGACCTTCCTAAATAAAAAATTACCGAATATTGATTTAGACTCAGCTAAACCAGTAAGAATAAATGTATAATTACGTCCAGGGATGGACTGTCATGAAATTTGTTCCTGACACCAACAGTAGGCGCTTTAGGCGTTTCATAAGTGCCTACATCCGTGTAGGCAATGGCGCGAGACGCTTACATGGATGTAAGCGGTAGAGCGAAGCATAGTCACATGAATGTGACGTAGTAGAGCAGTGCAGGAGCAACTGCCGAGGAATCCGAAGCGACGTTTTAAAAAGAATATAATATTAATATATATGTTTACTAAAAAAGAAGTACATCTTAGATTCACATAATAAGTGCAATTTTTTTAAAGTGAGACGGCCAGTTGTTATAGTTGGCAGTTTACTCGCTAAAGGAAATCGCCAAT
>LWDU01042404.1_pt1 | contig 10930 bp, 12 predicted proteins | sample 727161 | NCBI WGS metagenome assembly LWDU01 (sample SAMN04566230, study PRJNA314399) | hydrothermal vent metagenome | isolation source: deep sea hydrothermal plume seawater | place: Mexico: Gulf of California, Guaymas Basin | collected 2004-07-11 | reverse complement strand
TTTTATGAAATGAATCAGCTGCAGCTAGCCAGGTCTCCTCGACGATATCATTATAGTCTTTGACCACAATTGATTTTCTATCTGGAGTATCTGCATAGAGAAATTGTGGATCTTCATTAAGTTTATTCATCGTCTCGCCAACATTAAGATTATCTCCGTATTTAAGTTCAGCAAGAATGGTCTGCATTCTCTTAGAAATTCTATCTACCTCAGTCAATCCTATGTTATGAATCTCCTCAGCTGTGTAATCTGTTGTGGTTTGAGCTTTGAGTCTTAGGGCATAGAATTCATCACCATTTGGCAAAGACCATACACCATCATTGGGGTTCGCCATGGGCAGTGTTTCCATCATGAAGCCCAATAGAATTTTAAAACCAGGTTTTACACTATCTTGCATTGCAACATCTAAATCATTCATCAGTTCAGTTTGTGTTTCCTCACTCAGATCAATTTCGCTTATTTTTCTTTGAAAAACATCCCTAATTGGATTACTGCCTTTGGAACTCTCTAAAAATTCATTTAGCTGTCTGATCACATGATCAAAAACAAATCTAGGTGGGAAAATGCCTGCTTCTTTTTGGGCGTTTAAAATTTCCATTTTAGATTCAAACACTTTATCAAGCATATTCAGTCGGTCAATATAAGCTTCTGCTTCGCTATTGCTTCTGATGGGGTGAACGTCAGTCATAAACTGAATTATATTCAAATGTATACCACCAATCTGGTTTAACGGATATTGGTGAAAAGGGAATTGGTCTAGGTGTTTAATATTGTTATTAAGATCAAATAGAGCGATTTTCTTTGTAATGCTTTGTTGTTGACTAAGTTTTGAATCGTCATATCTTTCCAAGATCTCTTTGGCTTGTTGCATTTAGTTTAGATTGATGATTAGTGATAAAGTTAAACCGGTCGAATATACCCAGGTATGTCATTGTTTCAGGTGAATCAAGCATCTCCATTACAATTTCTTTACCCAAATAATGATCAATGGATATTGGTTTCATCAGGAAAAGATTAATGAGATAAAGACCAAAAATGGTGATAAATGTGATGACTGTGTATTTTAAGAATTTAAGTATTTTTTTCATAAGAATCCAAGATTAAATATTATTTCTTCTAATATATACTTTAACTATTTAGAAAAAGTTGCATTTGAATAGATAGTTATCCCATTTTACAGAAAACTAACTTATTTCCATCTAAATCTCTGACATACCCACCATAAAATGTGGCCATTTTTTGCTCTGGTTTACCTTCATCTATTGCCCCTGATTCAATAGCTATCTGATATATTTGATCGACTTCCTCACTAGAATCAAACGTAATACCTGTCATGGATCCATTGCCGACAGTGGCTTCTTTACCATCGAAGGGAACAAAAATAGCAAAGTAAGTGTCTGTTTTCTCGAATCTATAGAAATAACTTCTATCATTACCTCTAAAACTCTTGATACCCATTGGCTCAAAAATTTTGTCATAAAATTCCCTAGCTGCTTCTAAATCATTCGTACCAATTGAAATATATCCTCCAATATTAGCTGCCATTTTCTACTCCTTTATCCTTTTTTATTATATTTATAATTTCTTAAAGCTCATATATGTTACTGCTGATAAACCAGCCGTACTAAATATCATGCACATTACCATGATCTGATATCTGGCTGCTGTCAGTGGCTCAATGCCAGATAATATTTGACCAGTCATCATTCCTGGAAGTGAAACCAAGCCAACAGCTAAAAGAGCATTAATTTGAGGAATCATTGCAGTTTCTAAGGCTATTTTTCTAGCTTCATGGTAATTTTTATCTCTCAGTCGCTCTATGGAAAACCGTTCACCAGCTAAACTCACTGTGTTCATGCTATTAGCAAAAATCATTCCAGCTATTGGTACGACAAAACTCGGTTCATACCATCTGGGCAATTCAACTATTAACTGACTAATCAATAATAAAACAGCCAAGCCACTCAACCCTAATGATACGACGACAATCATGAAGGCTTTAATTCCTCGTTCTTGAAGTGGGCGAAGAGCAATCCAAGAAGACATCAGAATCATGAACAAGACCACAAGTAAAACAATAATGGGTTGATCAGTTTCAAAGATATAGGTAAGAACATAACCAATTAATAAAAGCTGTATGAGCATTCTAAAGTTTGCGTACACTGACTGTAAGGCATTAAGTCCCCAAAACTTCATCACTGTAATTAATAAGATCACTGGTAAAAAACCAAGCAATAAATTAGCTAAAGGTATGATTGTGACTTCATTCATAAATTCACTCCCTTCTTTTAATAGAGATATTTATTTCATTAAGGATTATTTTTAAGTACAGCAGTATGTGTCCCATCAGGATTAAGCGTTACTATCATTGGTTGCCAATCTTCTCCATCACAAATAAATAAAATGCAACCTTCAACTCTTATATTACCATTGTCTAGAAGTTCTAATTTTGATTTATAAGTTTTACCATCCCTTGGATTATAAATTCGACCGCCTCTTAGGATACTGTTGGAACCCAGTTCTTTTTTAAAACCCTCTAATAAATTAATGCCTATTAAGGATCTTGATCGTAAGTCAGTCTTAATATTATTACTATCAAGAATAGTGTTGGGATCAATTCCTTTCTCAACAAAAATAGTTTTTATTTGCCCACAAAGTAGATCTCCACAATATTTTATTTCAACTATAGATTCAGGAGTTAACCAATAACCTATTATTGATTGCTCTGAGCTCTCAACCTGTTGAGTGAATAAATACAGCAAGGATATAAGATTTAATTTTTTAATTTTTTTCTCTTTTTATTATTGGCGACTGGATATTAGGAATAGTTTTTTCATCTTTGGATTGTTCAGTCCTTTATACTTGGCATCAAAGTTAAAGAAGTGAATAGGTAATTTAATTGTATTTATTAGTCTAGAAACTCTCGAATTATCTTCGCATGTAGTTCAGGTTGCTCAAAAAACTGCCAACTTCCACAATTCGGTACTTTTTGTAAAATACTGCCTGAAATTCTTCGCTGTAATCCTGCCACATCTCCAGCATATATATCCTCTTCAGCCTCAAGCAATAGTGTTTCTTTATTAAATTCATTAAGATTTGGGGAATAACGATACACCGCGTAATGCAAATCATAGCGTCTTTGGCGCAGAGTCAAGCTACTAAGGAAGGGCTGAAAAGTTACCTCTGGAGGAGTATTGCTTGCACTCATCTTCCGATAAACTGACCAGGTCTTTTCAAGAAATTCCCCTTCGAAATCTATGGGAAAGTCACGTGTCATAGGTGTATTTAAGAGCTTCTCTAATGTCTCTTCACTGATATCTTCATCACGGCCTGCGCCTGATAAAATGACTTTCCCTACTCGTTCTGGATAGCGTATACCAAGATTAATGGCCACTGCAGCGCCTCCATGCTGACCTAACATGTGAGCTTGAACTATATCTATACTGTCCAGTACATCTATAACCGCATCGGCATATTCGTCCATTGTCAGTTCATGATCTGAGGTATCTGATTGACCATGGTTGGGTAGATCAATTGCAATAACTTTATAGGTGTCCGCCAATAAAGGTGCAACAGCTAAGAATTCTGTAGATGTTTGACCAGACTGATGGAACATTAATAGTGTAGGTCCCTGACCAATCTCCCAGTAGTGAACGCGTCCAAACCCAGTATTGGCATACGATCGTTGAATGTCTCCAGCCATACCTGGCATAGCTGCATTCACTCCAAAGTCGAATAAATAATTCAAGCAAAAAACCAATGTTATTAGGGTTATTTTTTTCATTTTTTTCCTTTTAAATAGGTAAAAGATATTATTTAGATTTTTCTACTGAAAATCCCTAGGTATGACTTCCTGCCAAACTTTCTCCTTATATAGCTCACCGTTGATGGAGACCCAACGATGGAAACTTAAATAAAAGTTCTCTGGATCACTTCTAAACTCTACATTCTGTTCAAAATCCAGAGTCCGATCTTTCAATTCCTCGGTTATCTTGTATCGCCCTACAACAGAAGTGTATGCAGGATTTTTATCAGAAGTTCGATGTTCAATCTCTTCTTCAAAACGTTCAATTCCCCAAGGATACTGAGTAGCTCCTGTATTGGTTGCAATACCAAACTCTTCACCGGTATCTGGGTCGTGCTGAATTGAGTTGATCGCTGCATAACCAGTTACATTGCCAGCATCTAATACTTCATAACCTTTTAATTTTGGTCCTATTGAAGGTTGTTCAAACTCAGGTGTTTTTATCTTACCAGAAGGCATTATGGGTAACTCTATATACGCCCCATTTGCTCCGCCAATCTCTAATAAAGTTTTTACTGGTAAAGGAGATGGCCACAACATCGGCCACATTGCATTACTGATCGCCACTCTAATTTTATGCCCTTCATTAAAGATCCATGATGTAAAATGTAACTGAATATTGAGTGGAAATTTTTCACCCGGAATTATATCTTCAGGGTCACGCGAAGAATTTCTATGTGTTCCATTAAAAGCTGCCCCTGCCACCTGAGTAATTTGGCCATCTGGTGCGATATCAGAAATTCGGACTACCCAGTTAGCACGTTTTGCATTAGCGGATACATGAAGTTTTGCTAGAGGTCTCCCTAGAATTTCAATTGGCTCAACAAGTACCTCAGAGTCGTATACCAAACTATTTTTATCCATAGGGCGTTGATCCGATGGAATACTGCCCCACCACATAGTTGGACCACCTCCTTCCAAGCCAATGGAAGGTATGTTCTCTAATGTATGCTCGTCATTTACCCCTGAGATACTTGATAATTTATGATTTGCTTGAGCATACCAAGTCTGAGTTTCAATTCTGTTGATTGGCCAACCCTCTTCCCATCGCCAAAACCCTGGAATTCTCTCTAGAGAATCATCAGGAGGATGATAATCTCGAATATAAACTACAAAATCTGGTTCTTCTAGAATCCCTGTATCTATATCCTTCATCCATTGATCAAACCAACGAACTGCCTCGGCTCGCCACTCAACTTGGGGTTGCAGTGCCGCATTATGTGGAAAATCATGGTCCCACGGCCCAATCATTGCTTTCACAGGAGCCTGAACATTTTCTAACATCCGCGGTAAGCTGTTGCGATATCCATCATACCAGCCGCCAATATGATAGCCGGGTACCTTAATTAAATCATATTTTCCACGAGCAGAGGCCCGATCCCAAAATTCACCATCACGCTGTTGACGCATATATTTATATACACTTGGTTTTACATTGAAACGATTTCTTAACCATTCTTCATCCATCTTGAAATCAGGTGCGCCTGGCAATGCATTATAGAGGTCATTGCCCATCATCCAGGAATCCGTATGCATAATGCCATCCATATAGTGGACATCTTCTTGATATAGATATTCAGTCGCCATCAAGGCGACGAATGCTTTTAAGGCTGGTGGGTTACGCATAGCCATCTGTATGGAGTTGAACCCTCCCCAGGAGATGCCAAACATGCCTACGCTACCAGTTGACCATCCCTGTTGTGACAACCAGTCGATTACCTCTTCACCATCGTCTAATTCTATATCTGAGTACTCATAAGGAATGACCATTCCTTCACTATTACCCGTACCTCGCATATCAACACGGACAACAAGGTAACCGTGTTCTAAGAAATAAGAATACAGGGAATAACTACGAGCTCGGCTCTCATCCTTTCGATAGGGAAGATATTCTAACAAAATTGGGAAACGATCGTTTTTATCAGCCCCAGCGGGCCAGTAAATATCTGCTGCTAACTGGATACCATCGGACATTGTGATCCAGACTTCAGTGATGTTATCTTCATCTGCCCAACCACTAAAGCTGAACATTAGTGCTGATATGAATAGGAGTTTTTTCATTTAAAAATACTCAGTAAAGAAACACCAAATATAGTAGTAAAAATTGCGCCAATGATGAACAAGATAATAAAAGCAGGAATTGATGCTATTGCCCATTTGACCATAAACATAACCATGTCTAAAAAAGGCATATTAAAGCTTTTTACATGTACGCTTTTATCATTATCTGGAAAGAGGTCTAAATCAAATAGATCATCAGCATTTTCTGTTTTCTCAATTGCTTTCCCACCAAACAATTCAGGATTCTTGGAAAATGCTGCTATACATGTGTCATGGATATCTACTCCCTGAATCGTATTAAAATTAATGGAGGCGATCTTCTTATCACAAACTGGACAAATATCAGCCATCTCTACAATCTCCTTATAGTAGTTAAAGAATCATCATGTAAACTTTTCGCAGCTTTTGCTTAACCTCAGCTACACCTTTCCATCCATTTGGAAAAATAAAACTGTCCCCTGCTTTTACCTCGGTGACTTGTCCTGATTCCGAAGTAAGTACCCAATGTCCTTCTAATATATGACAAAACTCAGTCACTTCAAGCGCCAACTCCAATTTACCTGGCTCGCACTCCCAAGTCCCTGAGATTAAATTTCCTTCCTCAAAAAAACAACTATCGGTTTGCTTTGACAAAGGACCAATAGCTTCGCCAAATGATTCTGTTAAAACTAAATCGTCTTTTGAGGCACACTGATGCTGTACTTTTATTTCGGGCATTAAAATTCTCCTGTAATTTATTTATCCTAAAGTGTTCTATCTTGTTCTATATCTAAGATTCTTAACGTTCAAAGCTCTGGCGGATTTTCATCATATTGCACAGAACCGTCATTTATTTCATGCCATGGTGCTTTTGAGCCTACAAAAATGTGGTATGCCTCTGGATGAGTTGGGTTTCCATTAATAGCTCCCATAGAAAGATAAAGAATCTCAGGATAGTCCTCGAGGCTGACGAGAATGTTTGAACCGCAGTTACCACAAAATACACGCTCATGGTTATCTGATGAGGAATATATTTTGATATCTTCTTCACCTGATAGATATCGAAATTTATCAGTTTCAACGGCAGCAAAAGTTGCGTAGGCTGCACCATGTAGACGCCTGCACTGTGAGCAATGACAATGAGAAAAGTCCAAAATTTCACAATCTGCTTCATAAGTAATGCGATTACACTCGCAATGTCCTTGTATCATTTAGTTCTCCTGTTTAATTTTTTTCATGTCAATCATATGGTCTAGTTCTTTCGGCTCCACCACACCCGAAAGCTTTGCCATTGCTAGAAAAATCACACTGGTCTGAATCTCCCATTAATTGATCAATCCGCTTTGAGAGTTTACCGTTTTCATTATAGTACTTCCAAATACCTACAGGTCTTCCATCATCATATTTCTCGATAGCCTGTAACTTTCCATTCTCGAAATAGAATTTCCATGTTCCCTGCTTGTTGTCATTCTTAAGCTCGCCTGTTAGAATTCACCATCAGTTGGTAAATCATTGGCAAAAACATTAAATGTCAGTAGTCCAATTAAACATAACAATCTAGATATTTTCATATTTCTTCTGCAAAATTATTTAGCCCAAAATGGCTAACCTTTTTTATAAGATACACCAAGTATCTCAAATATGAGAATTAACATCGCATGAATTCTTCCAAGTGATTCACCTTTGATAATACTATAGAGTTTGTGAAGTTTGTAGAGCTTGGGCAGCCGCTCCTTCTCTTTGAATTATAGGTTATATAAAAATTGATGCTATATATTTAATAGGGATAACTAGGTAGATGTGGTGGCAAAATCTTTAGCAAGTTCTGATTGTTAACCTGAGAGATCTCTATAAAGTAATTATATATATGAGCACTAATACTGTTAGTTTAAACTTCTGTGTAAATCAGGCGAAAGATCATTTTGGTGGTTTTGGTTTCTTAACTATTATGATTTTACTTTTTGGTTGCGGCGGCGTTATATTGCTTCAATACCTCTACGCTACCGATCAAATAAGTCTTTGGTTGCATGCTCTTCTTACCGCATACCTATTTTATATGATTTATACCCCTTTGCATGAATCAGTGCATGGAAATATTTCTGGAAAGCATCAGTCACTCAAATGGGTAAATCCTGTGGTAGGGGTTATTTCAGCAACATTTTTGTTGTTTTCATACACCATGCATAAATGGGATCATTTGCTTCATCATAAACACACAAATGATTCAGAATTAGACCCCGATTATTTTGTAAAAGCTGACAATCCATTGAGCGTTATTCTGAGGTGTACACTGATCCTTTTCAAAAATGAACCTTACGCCATCAGGAACTGGAATCATCCGACTACAGATACTAAAAGAAATTACATTCAGGGCAGTTTAGAAAACTTAATACCAATCGCTATTCTGGTCGTGATTACAAATGTGACAACACTGCCTTGGTATTTCTTTCTGGTCAGTTATGTTTTCCCATCGTTAATGGGTTCTTTTCTACTTGGTTTGTTTTTTGATTACTTTGTTCATATACCCCATGATAATCAAGAAAGGTTTGGCAATACTAATGTGATAAGGTTTACTCCTAAATTAGATAGAGTCATAACATGGATTTGGTTATGGCAAAACTATCATGCAATCCATCACTTGTTTCCTGCAGTGCCCTTTTATCATTATAAAAAAGTTTTCAATAAGTCTGAAAAAGAACTAAGAGAATTAGGCTTACCAATTTTTGATATTAGTCACTAGTATTTTTAGTAACACTATAGAGCCTTGTAAAGTTTATAAGGTTAAGACAGCTGCCTTTGAGTGATCTTTTGTTATGATTATTGAGTTATGAGAAAACTATTCATAATTCTAATCGTAGTGTTATCCACTCAGTTCTCCTTAAATCTATATGCAGAATGCATTGGAGGCGATTGTGTCAATGGACAAGGCACTTTGAAATCTCCCGATGGATTCAAGTACATTGGTAAGTGGAAAAATGGCAAGCCACATGGACAAGGTACTATGACATTTCCTAATGGGGAAAAATATGTTGGTGAGCTCAAGGAAGGCGAGCCACATGGACAAGGTACTTTTACATCTCCCGATGAAGAACAATATGTTGGTGAGCGGAAGGATCGTAGGAAGCATAAAGGCAGTATGACTACTATGACTTACACGCTTATTGGACTTAAATATGTCGGTGAGTGGAAAAATGGCAAACCACATGGACAAGGTATTTACACTTATGCCGATGGCACCTCTAAGACAGGCATATGGAGAAACGGTGAACCAATAAGTGATGTCTGCAAAGACATGGGATTGAGTCCTAATAGTGAAGCCTACAGGAAGTGCATTCTTAAGTTGGTAGATTAACAAACCTTGTCAGATTCATAAAGGTTGTGATATTAGAGTTAAGACCCTCGCCTTTTAGTCATCCTTTTTTTAAACCCTGTTTTTTTAAACCCTGATTTTTTAAATGGTTTCTTCTTTTTACTGCTTAATTGCTTTCTTTTATTTTTGTTGTTCTCTTCTTTTTTAGGGGATTTTCTTTTTCTTCTCCAAGGAGATTTTTTATTATCAGACAGTTTTTTTCTTAGCTGTTTGTTTCCGCGATAGGGTTTCTTTCTTTGATTATTTTTTGATTCTAAATTTGTTGTATTAAGATGCTTTGTTGTCTCAAAGCCTTCAATATCTTCTCTTGGTATTCTAAATTTTAATAGACGTTCAATTTCACTCAATAGGTGAAATTCTTCTGCACAGACTAGAGAGATAGCCGTACCTTCTTCTCCTGCTCTCGCAGTTCTTCCAATTCGATGAATATAATCCTCAGGAACTATTGGCAAGTTGTAGTTAATAACAAATGGAAGTAAGTTAATATCTATTCCTCGAGCAGCGACATCAGTGGCAACAAGTACTTGAATGTCTAAATCTTTAAAATTTTTTAAAGCTCTTGTCCTAGCTGCTTGTGTTTTATCACCATGTATAGCATTAGCTTTGATTCTTTGTTTATTTAGCTCCTTGGTTAACTTATCTGCAGCTCTTTTTGTTTTTATGAAAACAAGTACTTGAAACCATTTTTCTTCTTTTATGCTATGGATGAGCAATTCTCTTTTTCTTGCTTGGTCAACTGGATAGATTTTTTGTTTAACTTTTTCAACAGTAGAGTTTTGTGAAGACATTTGAATTTGTTTGGGCGAATCGAGAAGTCTTGCGGCCAATGATTTAATTTCTTTGGGAAAAGTGGCAGAAAATAGCAGATTTTGTCTTTTTTGTGGCAGGTGTCTAATAATCTTTTTTATATCTACTATAAAACCCATATCAAGCATCCTGTCACCTTCATCTAAAACAAAAACTTCTATTTCAGACAAATCTATTGTTTTTTGATTTAAGTGATCAAGCAACCTACCTGGTGTAGCAACAACTATGTCAACACCATTCCTTAGCTTATCCTTCTGTATTTTGATGCTAACTCCACCATATATTACTGCTGTTTTGAATCGTAAGTTACTACCATAGTCACGAAAACTATCACCAACTTGACATGCTAACTCTCTTGTTGGCGTTAATACCAATGCACGTATTCTTCTTCTTTTAGACTCAGATTGTTGCAGTCTATTCAATATAGGCAAAGCAAACGCTGCGGTCTTACCGGTTCCAGTTTGAGCTCCGGCAAGAATATCTAGACCTTGCATTATAAACGGTATAGCTTTTTCTTGGACTGGTGTTGTTTGTGAGTAGCCCTTTGCTTGAATTGCATTCAATAACTCATCTGAAAGCCCAAGTTTTTTGAAAGACATTACCTACCCCTTTTTAAAGGTTCACAGTCTATAGGTTTTTTTATTTGAAATATGTTTTTATTTGCTGTCTTTTTGACACCTTAAACTCTTCTTGCCTACTTTTTTAGCTTCCTCAGTTGAAGAACTGTGCAATCCAAGAAATTAAATAATAAATTGCTGGCACTATTATTATGATAATTGAAATTACAGTGATCAAAAGATCTCTTACAAAAAATACTAAAAAGTCCTTGGTGTTTTCAGTGCCTCTAAAAATTAAAAGATATAGCAAGGACCAGGGGAATAAAATAACAAATGCTGTTGTGTATACCA
>LWDU01042769.1_pt1 | contig 10931 bp, 11 predicted proteins | sample 727161 | NCBI WGS metagenome assembly LWDU01 (sample SAMN04566230, study PRJNA314399) | hydrothermal vent metagenome | isolation source: deep sea hydrothermal plume seawater | place: Mexico: Gulf of California, Guaymas Basin | collected 2004-07-11 | reverse complement strand
TCAATGGCAACTTTCTATCCAGAGGCCAAAGCAGCCACCCCCGATTCTGATGTAACGCAAGTGGCACTCATCCATATTTTATCAACCACAGCCACCTTGGTTTCTATGTGGGAAAACGTACGCAATGGTTACGACCCGGTACCGCCCGATCCATCAATGGGCTATGCACAAAACTTCTTACAAATGCTTTGTGGCAGAGAGCCAAGTGATGAGATCGTTAAACTGTTTGACGCTTGCTTAATTTTGCACGCCGAACACACTATTAATGCTTCAACTTTCTCAGCCATGGTAACCGCTTCCACGCTGACCAATCCGTTTGCTGCAATGTCAGCAGCCGTTGGTACTTTAGCTGGCCCATTGCATGGCGGTGCAAATGAAGACGTGCTCAATATGCTAGATGAGATTGGCGAGGCCAAAAATGCACGCGCCTACATTGAAAATCGCCTAAAAAATAAACAAGTGATTTGGGGCATGGGGCATCGTGAATACAGCATCAAAGACCCTCGCGCCACTATTTTGCAAAAAATGATTGAAGAATACGTCAACAAAACCGGCATTACTATATCAAAGCGCTTTGAAACTGCACTAGAAGTAGAGCGTGTTTGTGAAGAGTTGTTGTCTGCCAAAGGTGTTTATCCAAATGTTGACTTTTATTCAGGCATTTTGTATGCAGAAATATTACACTTACCAACCGACCAATTCACTCCTATCTTTGCGGTTGCACGCTCTGCAGGCTGGCTGGCACATTGGAGTGAACAGGTGCACCACAACCGTATTTTCAGACCAACGCAAATCTACACCGGTGCTGACTTCAGATCTTATCCGAAAAAATAGCCATGGATAAAACCACGCACTTTGGTTTTAAAGACGTCGACACTGATGACAAGCAAGGCCTGGTCAGAGGTGTTTTTGATTCAGTCGCTAGTAAATACGACCTAATGAATGACGTGCTTTCGTTTGGCGCACATCGCCTATGGAAGCGCTACACCATTGCTTCAAGCAATGTAAAAACTGGAGACAAGGTATTAGACATTGCTGGTGGCACGGGCGACTTAGCCATTGAATTTAGAAAAAAAGTTGGTGATGCCGGGCAGGTTGTTCTGAGCGATATTAACGCCGCTATGCTTGACGAAGGCAGAAATTAATGCACAACAAATTCCATTTGCAGACAACACTTTTGATTGTGTTAGTATTGCCTTTGGCCTTCGAAACGTCACTGATAAAGATCAAGCGCTCAAAGAAATGCACCGCATTCTCAAACCGGGTGGTTGTTTATTAATTTTAGAGTTTTCAAAAACCGACTCTGAATTTTTGAAAAAATTCTATGATTTTTACTCGTTCAGCGTCATGCCAAAACTCGGTGGCATGATTGCTGATGACGAAGAATCTTATCAATATTTAGCCGAATCTATTCGCAAACATCCAGATCAAGAAGCACTAAAGTCTATGGTGTTGGACGCGGGTTTTGGTTTCTGCGAGTATCACAACCTATCAGGTGGTATTGTCGCTTTACACAAGGGCATTAAGGTTTAAGCCCCATGCAACACTTTGTGCTTGAACAAGCCTTAAACTATTTAATCGATCAAGGTAATGCAGATCTAGGTGCGCTCAACGGAAAAACGCTGTATTTTGCTCTAGAAGACTTGCCAATCAACGTCAACTTTGTCTGTACTAATGATCGTATTTTTGTCACCACAGACACAAGTGCTGGCGCTGATGTCGATATCAAACTCAAATCTAGTGTTTTCTTAGCGTTATTTCAAGGTGAGGATTTAACCAAATTGCTTCGACAAGATAAAATCGTCATTCATGGTGATGTTAAAACCGCGCAATTATTAGTCGACCTACTTCAACAGATTGACATTGACTTCGAAGAAGTACTGTCTAAGTATACGGGTGATATTATTGCCCATCAAGTAGGCAAACTGGCCAAAAGTTTTAAAGCGTCTGACAACCCATTAGAAACACTCAAAGACGAACTAACCACTTTGCTCATTGCACCAACAAAATCTGAATTATTTAAAAACAAGGGTGCATAAACAGATGCGTAACTTGGTCAGATTTATTGCTATCTCACGTATTTTAATGCGCTATCGATTAGACAGCCTAGTGCTTTAAGCCGCTTTTATATTTAATCCCTTGGCATTATTTTCCGGTAAAGCAATACACACGCGGCGAACGCATTCGTTTAGCACTAGAAGAACTAGGGCCAATTTTTATTAAGTTTGGGCAAACGCTCTCTACCAGACGAGATTTGTTGCCAGATGACATTGGTGATGAACTGGCAAAACTGCAAGACAAATGCCCCGCTTTCGATTCGGCTAATGCCCAACAAATCGTCGAGGAATCTTTGGGTGATAGCATTGACACCCTTTTTAAAAATTTTGATCAAAAACCTCTGGCGTCTGCCTCTATTGCCCAAGTACACACTGCCACCACCCACGATGGCGACAAAGTCGTGGTTAAAGTAGTGCGCCCTAACATTGATCAAATCATCAAGCGCGATATTGCACTAATGTATGCCCTAGCAAGGCTAATTAGCAAACACCAAATGAGTCAAAAAATACGTCCAACTGAAATCGTTGCCGAATTTGAAAACATCATCTTAAACGAGCTCAACATGTTAAATGAGGCGGCCAACGCCTCACAACTACGCAAAAATTTTAGTCGCTCTAATTTGCTTTACGTGCCCGAAGTCTACTGGAATTTATGCAGTGAAAACGTTTTAACCACTGAACGTATTTATGGAACGCCTGTGGGCGATATTGAACAACTCAAGGCTAACAATGTTGACATGAAAAAACTGGCCGAAGAGGGTGTTATTATTTTCTTCACTCAAGTTTTTAAGCATAACTTTTTCCATGCAGACATGCACCCTGGCAATATTTTTGTAGGCAAAGACAACAACTACATTGGTGTTGATTTTGGCATTATGGGCACGCTCACCGAAGAAGATAAAGACTTTATTGCCGATATCTTTCTAGCGTTCTTTAACCAAGATTATCATGCCGTTGCTAGGGTTTATATTGATTCAGGATGGGCCAGTGCTAGTACGGACGTGATAGCATTTGAACAAGCCATCGGTAGGATTTGTGAGCCGATGTTTGAAAAACCTTTGGGTGAAATATCTTTTGGTCAGGTACTGCTAGAGCTAATTCAAGAAGCGAAAAATTTTGACATCACTATTCAGCCACAACTGTTATTATTAGACAAAACATTATTAAACATTGAAGGGCTAGGCAGGCAGCTTTATCCACAACTGGATTTGTGGGCAACTGCTAAACCATTTTTAGAAGACTTAGTTAAAGAGAAATACAGCATGAAAAATACATTTGAAAAACTCAAAGAACAAGCGCCCCAATTACTAAAAGACATTCCAGAATTACCAAAGTTAGTAATAAATGCACTCAAGCAACTCGACAAAGTAAAAGACATAAATCGCCTTTATTCACAACAAACTGACAACATTGTTAATCAACTTAAGGACAACTCTAACAAACAAACGTCCGCCATTTTTGCAGGCGCTCTGATTATTCTTGCAGGTATTTTGGCCACCAATGCATTGTGGATTGCCAGTAGTGCTAGCACCATAGCTGGATTAATATTCTGGTCTAAATCTAGATAACATTTCTTTTAGTATTATTTTCGGGTAAAATTACCACCTCGGTGTGTTTGGTCGCAAAACGCATTGATTAACTAGCATCCAATTGTCGGGTGTTTTTTTATTTTTTGGAGAAGTATAAAATGAATATGAAAATTAACGCTTTAATGCGTGAAGACCAGGGCAAAGGTGCGAGCCGCCGCCTGCGTCGTGAAGAGAAAGTGCCTGCTATTGTTTATGGATCAGGCAAAGACCCTAGTGCAATCACACTAAACATACATGAGATTACTCACTTATTAGAAAATGACGAAGCCTTCACTTCGGTTCTAGATTTAGAGATAGACAAAAAAACAGAGCCTGTAATCATTAAAGACCTACAGCGCCATCCTGCTAAAAACTGCATCACCCACGTTGACTTGTTACGCATCGATATGAAGCAAACAATTATTACCAACATTCCGCTGATCTTTATCGGAGAAGAGGAAAACGAAGCAATACGTCTTGGTGCCATCCTTAACCAGTTTATCAACAGTGTTGAGGTTTCTTGTCTGCCAGCAGACATGCCAAATGGCATTGATGTAGACATTAGCGGTCTTGCAATTGACGAACACATTAGCCTAACTGGCATAAGCATGCCAGAAGGTGTAACACTGATTGCGCTAACACATGGCGATATTGAAACACACGATCAAAGTGTTGTTGCCGTTCAAGAACCTAAGCTAATGGCTGAAGAGGTTGAAGAAGAGATTGTTGATGCTGAAGGTGAAGAAGGTGAAGAAGGTGAAGAAGGTGCTGAAGGCGAAGAAGGTGGTGGTGACAAAACAGATGATGATAAAGCAGGCGGTGATAAAGCAGGCGGTGATTCAGGCTCTAACTAAGGCCAATACAGTTCAATAATTATGACGATTAAACTGATTGTTGGCTTAGGAAACCCAGGCAAAGACTATCAGCCTCATCGACACAATGTGGGCTTCTGGTTTTGCGATGCAATTGCACATTTGCATTCAGTTTCTTTTAAAAAAGAAGCCAAGTTCTTTGGTGACGTAGCACAAATCAATATTGCAGGTTCAAGCCTGCGTCTGCTAAAGCCTGGCACTTACATGAATCGTTCGGGTCAATCCATTCAAAGCATTGCTAAATTCTACCAAATAAACATTGATGAGATTTTAGTTGCACACGATGAGTTAGATCTTAATCCTGGCATCGCTCGAATCAAATTTAGCGGAGGGCATGGTGGTCACAACGGCCTTAGAGATGCTATTAAAGCACTAAGTAGCAATGATTTTTACCGGTTAAGAATTGGTATTGGTCACCCAGGTGACAAATCAAAAGTGGCTGATTTTGTTCTACATGCACCCAATAAATCAGAGGTTGAGCCAATACAAACGGCCTTGGTTAATTCATTAAACGTTATTGAACAAGTCGTTAAAGGTGATACTGAGCAAGCAATGAAAACGCTACACACACAAGGATAAGCATGGGATTTAAATGCGGCATTGTTGGGCTGCCCAACGTTGGAAAATCAACTCTATTTAACGCATTAACACAAGCAGGTATCGAATCTGCTAACTATCCGTTTTGTACCATTGAGCCTAATGTAGGCATTGTGCCTATTAACGATAAACGCCTTGACCGGTTAGCGAAAATTGTCAATCCTAAAAAAATCCTACCCACCACCATGGAATTTGTTGATATTGCAGGCCTGGTTGAGGGCGCTTCAAAAGGCGAGGGTTTGGGCAATCAGTTTTTAACTAATATTCGTGAAACGGATGCCATTGTTCATGTGGTTCGCTGCTTTGAAAATGATGACATTGTGCACGTTTCTGGCAAAGTGTCCCCATTAGACGACATGGAAATTATCAACACTGAACTAGTATTGGCAGATTTAACTGCGGTTGAAAAGCTTTATCAAAAGGCCATCAAAAATACCAAGTCTGGCCAGAAAGATGGCCTGCCGCTAAAGGCTTTATTAGAAAGAGTGCTGCCAACCCTTGAATCAGGTGAAAGCGCAAGTAGCCTATCTTACGATGATGAAGAGCTTAAGTTACTCAAAGGGTTTCAACTGCTCACCATAAAGCCCGTACTCTACGTCGCCAATGTTAGTGAAGATGGCTTTAGCGATAATCCACACTTAACAGTAGTAGAAAATTTTGCACAAACTAAAAATGCGCAAGTGGTTGCAATTTGTGCCGACATTGAGGCTGAAATTGCCGAGCTCAATCTCGATGAAAAACAAGAGTTTCTCTCTGAAATGGGGCAAAACGAATCAGGACTAGATCGCCTTATCAAAGCAGGTTATGCCTTATTAGGCCTGCAAACTTACTTTACAGCAGGCGTTCAAGAGGTTCGCGCTTGGACCATAAATATTGGCGATAGCGCCCCTCAAGCAGCAGGAAAAATTCACGGCGACTTTGAAAAAGGCTTTATCCGCGCTGAAACCATTGCTTTTGATGATTTTATCAAGTTCAATGGCGAGAAAGGCGCCAAAGAAGCAGGAAAATTACGCTCTGAAGGTAAGGATTACATTGTCCAAGATGGTGATGTGGTACACTTCTTATTCAACGTTTAACCCATTAACAAAATTGGATCAATGAACTCTAAAAAACAAACAAAATTATTAATTATTCTAGATGGCTGGGGACACTCTAATACAAAAGAAAACAATGCCATCGCCTTAGCAAAAACCCCTGTCTGGGATAAATTTAACGAAAATTTTCCTCATTCTTTAATTAACACTAGCGGTAAAAATGTTGGCTTACCTGGAAAGCAAATGGGCAATTCGGAAGTCGGCCATCTCAATCTAGGCGCTGGACGCGTGGTTAAACAAGACTTCACTCGCATCCATAACGAACTTGAAAACGGTGACTTTTTTAGAAACCCCATTCTAAAAAACGCACTGGATTACGCAAACGACAACAACAAAGTCGTTCATATTATGGGCTTACTTTCTGATGGTGGCGTGCACTCACACGAAGAACAAATTCACGGCATGTTGGAAATGGCTCACAAACATGGATGTGAAAACGTCTATTTACACGTATTTACCGATGGTAGAGACTGTGCACAAAAAAGTGCTAAAAAATACATTCAAGCGCTTGAAGACAAAATCACAGAACTTGGTACTGGGGAAATCACCAGCGTTATTGGTCGATATTTTTCCATGGATAGAGACAACCGCTGGTCGCGTGTTCGTTGCGCTTATGAACTTATTTCAAAAGGAAAAAGTAAGTTCTTAGCCAAAACAGCACTGGACGCTGTTGAACTTGCCTACGATCGTGGTGAAACCGATGAATTTATTCAATCTACCTCAATCAAAGCCCCAACAAAAATTAGAAAAGGCGATGTACTAATTTTTATGAACTATAGGGCGGATCGTGCAAGGCAAATCACTCAAGCATTTTTTGATGAAAACTTCCAAGGGTTTTCACGTGGAACGTTCATCCCCACTCAGTTCACTTGTTTAACTGAGTATAAAAAAGATTTCAACCTTCCGGTAGCCTATCCATCGTCCAAACTCAACAACGTTCTAGGGAAATACCTGTCTAACTTAGGCATGACCCAACTTAGAATTGCTGAAACTGAAAAATACGCACACGTAACTTTTTTTCTTAATGGCGGTGTTGAAAGAGCGTTTAACGGCGAGGACAGAGTATTAATTCCTTCGCCTGATGTTGCCACTTACGACCTACAGCCAGAAATGAGTGCGTTTGAACTCACCGATGAACTGGTCGAAAACATTGAAAGTCAAAAATACGATTTGATTATTTGTAATTTTGCCAATACCGACATGGTGGGGCACTCCGGCAAATTAGAAGCCGCCATTAAAGCAGTTGAAGCGGTTGATGCTTGCTTAGGTATTGTCTATCAAGCCATGCACGAAATCGATGGTGAAATGCTCATTACTGCAGACCATGGCAATGCAGAACAAATGGTCAACCCGGAAACGGGGGAAGTACACACAGCACACACGAACAACCCAGTACCGCTAATATTTATTAGTAGCCGTAAAGCCGTTATCGCTAAGCCTGAAGAAGGTGCACTGTCAGACATTGCCCCAACCTTATTAACCATGATGGGCGTTGAGCAACCTGAAGAAATGACCGGAGTAAGCTTATTAACCTTTTAACACAAGACACTTGTATAATTAACACGAACAGGAGAGAAAAATGAAACAACCCAATTTTATCGCACCTTCTATTTTATCCGCAGACTTTGCACGCCTTGGCGAGGAAGTAGACAACGTACTAAGAGACGGTGCGGACATTGTGCATTTTGATGTAATGGACAACCATTACGTTAATAATTTAACCATCGGCCCACTGGTGTGTGAGGCGATCAGAAACCACGGCGTAACAGCACCAATTGACGTGCATTTAATGGTTAAGCCGGTTGATAGAATTGTGCCTGATTTTGCGGCTGCTGGCGCCACGTACATTACTTTCCATCCCGAAGCCTCTGAGCACATTGACGGTACGATCGGGCTAATCAAAAACAGTGGTTGTAAGGCAGGATTAGTATTTAATCCAGCAACACCATTAAGCTATCTCGATCATGTCATTGACAAACTAGACATGATTCTTCTAATGTCGGTAAATCCTGGTTTTGGCGGTCAATCCTTTATTCCTTCATCGTTAGAAAAATTACGCACGGTGCGCAAAATGATTGACAACAAAGGGCTGGACATTCGCCTAGAAATTGACGGTGGTGTAAAAATTGACAACATTCAAGAAATCGCTGCTGCGGGTGCAGACACGTTTGTTGCAGGCTCTGCTATCTTTAATACCGAGGACTACAAGGCAACAATCGACGCCATGCGCGCCGAACTAGCAAAAGCTTAATTAATCGGATCTTTCCGAGTATAATATCGCGTTTACGATTTTTAAAAAAATCAAAAAAGTTGAGTTGGGCGTCCAGTTAAGGCAATGGACGCCCAACTTGTTTAATAATGTATCACACAACTCGGCATATTGGTCAGGGTGCTCTTTTGCAAAATAAAGAGTTGATCAGTAGAAGTTGTGGAAGAAAGAGAAAATAATTCTCTTTATTAACCCAGGAGAAATAAAATGGCAAAAACTTCAATGAAAAAAATGTTGGAGGCCGGTGTTCACTTTGGCCACCGTTCTCGCTTTTGGCATCCAAAAATGGATCGCTATATTTACGGAACTCGTAACGGTGTTCACATCATCAACCTAGAAAAAACACTACCTTTGTTTAACGACGTGCTTAACTTTGCAAGCAAAACTGCTGCGCAAGGTAAGTCAATCTTATTTGTTGGCACAAAAAGAGCGGCAACAGATGCCATGAAAGAAGAGGCAATCAGATGTGGCATGCCATACGTTAATCATCGCTGGTTAGGTGGCATGATGACCAACTACAAAACAATCAAAGCGTCAATTAAACGCCTTAAAGACTTAGAATTTTTAGCCGAGGAAAACTTTACCCAATTTGGCAAAAAAGAAGCACTGATGATGACCAGAGAAATGGAAAAATTAGAGCGCAGTTTGGGTGGCATTAAAGACTTAGGCGGTATTCCCGACGTGGTTTTTGTAATCGACATTGGCCATGAAAGAAATGCCATTAAAGAGGCTCAAAAACTCCACCTTCCAATTATTGGTATTGTAGACACCAACCACAATCCAGAGGGTATTGACTACGTAATTCCTGGCAACGATGACTCAATCAGAGCTATTCGCTACTACGCAAGGGAAATCGCTAATGCAGTTTTAGAGGCTAAAGCGTCGGCTGGTACGAAAGCAAAAGAAGCTCCAACTAAAAAAGTAGCTGAGAAAAAAGTACCTGCTAAAAAAGAAGAGTCAAAAACAAAAACGGTTGAAACTAAAAAAGTAGCTGAGAAAAAACCCGTTACTAAAAAAGAAGTAAAAGCTGAAACTGCGCCTGCCAAAAAAGCACCCGCTAAAAAGCCAGCTGCTAAAGCAGAAAAGCTTAACAAAACAGCGCTTAATGCAATGAAAAAAGCAGAGCTAGCTGATTATGCAGATGCTCAAGGTGTTAAGGTTAATGCTAGCGACACTAAAGCACAAATGATTGAAAAGCTTTCATAAAGCAAAAAACATTAACAGGAGACTACTATGGCAATTACAGCAGCTTTAGTTAAAGAATTAAGAGGAAGAACAGGTGCAGGCATGATGGACTGCAAAAAAGCCCTAACCGAAGCCAATGGCGACATGGAAGCGGCCATTGATTTAATGCGTACTTCTGGTGCTGCAAAAGCAGCAAAAAAATCCGGTCGTGTTGCAGCTGAAGGCTTGGTTAAAGTCAACATTAGTGATGACAACAAAACCGCAACAATCCTAGAAATTAACTCTGAAACTGACTTTGTGACTAAGGGTGATGCGTTCATTGGGTTTGTTGACACACTGGGCGCATTAGCACTTAAAACAACCCCTGCCAATATCGATGAGTTTTTAACACAAACACTAGACAATGGCGATTCACTGGAAAAATCCAGAGAGGATATTGTTGCTAAAGTGGGTGAAAACGTTTCAATTAGACGCGTACAGACTGTTCAAACAGACAACGGTATTATTGGTGCCTACAAGCACGGTGAGCGCATTGCCGTACTAACCTTGCTTGAAGGTGGTGATGAGGCATTAGCCAAAGACATTGCTATGCACATTGCAGCAACAAAACCAGAGTGCATTACTGAGGAAGAACTGCCTGCAGACCTTTTAGAAAGAGAGAAGGCTATTTTTGTTGAGCAAGCAAGAGAATCTGGCAAACCAGATAACATCATTGAAAAAATGATTGTTGGTCGCATGAAAAAATTTGTCAACGAAGTAACGCTTTATGGTCAAGCCTTTGTTAAGGATCCAGACACTACTGTTGGTGCACTTGCAAAGTCAAACGGTGCACAAGTTAAATCTTTTGTACGCTTTGAAGTGGGTGAGGGCATTGAAAAGAAAGAAGAAAACTTTGCCGACGAAGTGGCAGCCCAAATTAAAAGTTAGCCATTAATCTGCAACAACTGATGTAGCAGCTACTAAAGTAGCAATTGTAATTAATGTTTTCATAATATTTCCTTATTAAAATATATGAGTCTATAAGACGCATATTGTATGTTTTATGTATAAAAAAACCACCCTCTCGGGTGGTTTTTAGCTTGGCTTGATCAGTGGTTAAGCTTGGCTTAACTCACTGAATGCGCTAGCAAGGTAAAGTAATAAATTACTTAGTTACAACAGAGTTGTCTACAGTACCTGTAGCTTTAGCGTCTGCATAACCTTTAGCGTAAGCATCAGCTTGACCTTTAGCGTATGCGTCAGCTTGACCTTTAGCGTATGCATCAGCTTGACCTTTAGCGTTAGCGTCA
>LWDU01038399.1_pt1 | contig 10933 bp, 8 predicted proteins | sample 727161 | NCBI WGS metagenome assembly LWDU01 (sample SAMN04566230, study PRJNA314399) | hydrothermal vent metagenome | isolation source: deep sea hydrothermal plume seawater | place: Mexico: Gulf of California, Guaymas Basin | collected 2004-07-11 | reverse complement strand
GGGAAGCAATCACGTTTCCATTTGCTTGTGCATCTCCTGCGATTGGGTCACCGGAGGTTTTGCCGATGGTGTTACAGGCAACCAAGTGGCCCGTGCTGGTGCCGGTAAATTGTACGGCATGCTTGGCGATGGGAGTCGGACGGGTGTCGTGCAGTGTGTTGCCGATGAGGGTAACGTGGGCACAGTCAGCGACCGCCACGCCGATCGCGCCGTTGAGGAACTGGCTGCCGGTGATATTAATTCGATGACAGTGGGTCAACTCCAGTAGAGAGGAAAGGCCGGGTTGGCCGGTGTCAGTTTCGTCGTGAATACCGCAACCGGTGAATGTGATATCCTCCGAGCTCGTGATGCGCACGCCGGTTCCGTACGCGGTCGTGTGACGTCGAAAGGTGTTGCCGCTGACATTAATCAAGCGCGAATCCTCGATGAGTAAGTTACTTTGTTTGCAGGAATAAATGGTGTTACCACTCAATGCGATGCCGTAGCAACCGCTGAGGTGCACGTTGATTTCCTGACTGCCAATAACGTTGCCGCTGATGGCAAACAAACCGGGCGGGCGCGAAGCATCCAGTTTTTCCATGATGCGAATGTTCGCGCCACCGGGCGAGTCGGTAGCTTGGATGGTGTTCGATGCGATAGTCACTTCGTTCACGCTCGCGCCCTCGGCGGTGGTGTCGATGTAAATCTCGGCGGTCGGTTGCGGCTCTGTTTTATGCGATTTGTGATTGTTGTACTCGATGTCATTGCCTGTGATTTGTAGGTTGCGCACCTCCGATCGCTCAAGCCGGATGCCGCCCAATCGGTTGTAACTGAGATGGCAGTTGACGATGTTGATTTGGTGCAGATTCACGCCATCAAGATAAACACCCACGCCGGTGTTGAAGTAAACGTGACAATGACTGATGATTACATTTCGGCTGCGCTTTGTCAAATGAATGCCGTGCCGGCAACTCGTCACCAACACGCCCTCGAAAACCGACTGCATCGTCTCGATCAACTCAAAGCCATCCGCCTCCGCGTGCGCGCCTTCCACCTCGATGTTGCGGATGGTGGGCAGGCGCTGATGCGTGGATACGTTGCCTTGGCGCGAGTCCGGATCGCCCGTGCCACCGTGAGTGCCGATCAAGCGAAACGCCGGACCCTTGCCAGCCATCACAACCCGCGCCGTGCCCCCGGTACCGTCGACCCCCAGCGGCCCGCGCTTGGCTAAGCGAACTTCGATTGACCGTGTGATGCGATACGTGCCCGGCGGAAAATGCAGCATCCCGTCGCCCTCGTTTACGGCATGTTGGATGGATTCAGTATCGTCCGCGACACCATCGCCAACGGCCCCAAATCGAATTACGTTGCTCATGCCAACTTGACGAAATTCTCGAGGATCGTCATCCCAACTTTCTGGCTTTTTTCGGGGTGGAATTGCGTCGCGTAAACATTCTCCCGCCAGATGGCCGAGGCGAACTCTACACCGTAAGTCGTGCGGCAGGCGACGATCGAGCCGTCCTCCGGCTGCGGATAAAAGCTGTGTACGAAATAAACGTGACTGCCGTTCTCGACGCCCTTAAAAATCGGACACTCCGGCTGGACGATCTCGATTTGATTCCAGCCGATCTGCGGAATCTTCACCCCTTGGCCAGCAGGGAAACGCACCACGCTACCCGCAAACAACCCCAAGCCGGCGGCGCGGCTGTCGAACTCCTCGCTCCGCTCAAACATCGCCTGATAGCCGACGCAGATGCCGAGGAACGGCCGGCCTGTCTTGATGAACTCCCGCGAGGCCTCGATGAGTTCCTGCCGCTGCATGGCGTTTACGCAGTCGTCGAACGCACCGACGCCGGGCAGCACCACGGCCGAGGCGTCCTTCATCCCGTCCGGCGACTGCACCAAGCGCACGTCTCCGCCGACGAAGCGAAGCGCCTTCTCCACGCTTCGCAAATTTCCAGCGCCGTAATCCAGCAGGGCGATCATTTAACGCGCTTGAGCCAGCCTTTCGGGTGGTGCGTGATGAGGAAGCGTTCGCAACGCTCTTGGTCGATCTCGAACTCCGGGTGCTTGGCCAGGTATTTCTCAAGCGCCGGCAACGGCCCGGGACGGCCTTTGCGGAACATGAATAGCTCGTCGATGATGCCGTCCTGCACAAGGCAGTAGCTGTCAATCGAGGTCATCGGCGCATAAATCTCAAGTTCCTTCGCGACGTGAGCCTCGGAGTGGTCGCTGTCGAGAATCACCAAAACCGGCCCAGTCGCCGCCTGGGCCATCGTGCGAATCTGCCCGGCGATTTCTTCCGACACCGAACTGCCGACCAGGTACGTCACCCGCGGGTGCGACAGGTCGTGCAGCTTCTCAATGTCCACCGAAACGACCTTGCCGTCGGTGCCCATAAGGTCAAACAGCTGCGCGTAAAAATAAGCCGAGCCGCCACGGTTCGTACCGCACTCGATAATGAGCGACGGTTTCACGTCGTGGATCGTTTCCTGCGCGATCCATAGGTCAAATGTGTTTTGCCAAATCGGCTTGCCAAGCCAGTTGCTCGTGCCGAAGTTGTTTGTCTTGGTGACCAGTTGGTGGAAAAATAGCTTCTCCACTGCACGCGCAAACAGCGCGTTGTAGAGAGAGATCACCAGGCTGCGAAGACGCATGTACATATCAATTAAAACAGGAGGACAACTGCTCCCGCCGGGCGCGAACCGTATGGCCGGCGCCGCGTAGTGGCAATCCCTGTTTGCGCGTCGACACCCTTCGACTTAGCCGTGAAAAACCCCCTTACACAATCGCTGCGCTGCTGGCGCGAGTGGCGTCGCCAGCAAAAACTGCACGGCCGCTTCGCCTTCGCCGACGCCCGCATGCAAGCCAGCCGCGTGGTTTTCCCGGCCAGACTCCACACCATGGTCGCGGCCAGAAGCCTAGCCAACGAAGCCGAAATCACGCAGGCCGGGGATGCTTGGCAGGTGCGGTTGCGCGACAGTGGGCTGAGTTTTTTCTGGCCAAGTGAGCCGGATCAAAACCTGCACTTCGTCATCGAGCAGGAGTTCTCCGCCGCCAACCCGCACCACTACACCACCGCGCCGATCCGCCTCTCGCCGGAGAGCACCGTGCTAGACGTCGGCGCGTGCGAGGGGCTATTCGCATTTCGCGCGCTCAAGAAGCGCGTGGCCAAGCGCGTAATTTGTTTCGAGCCAAGCGGGCGAATGGCCGGCCTGCTCCAACGCGGAGTCGAGGTCAACGGCTTGACCGACGTCATCGCCATCGAGCGCAGCGGCGTCGGCAGCCAAACCGGCCAAGCGCGAATGGTTGCCGGCGACAACCCGGACGCCGGTTATCTCGAGTACCTGCCAGGTGGCGAGTCGCACGCCGACGCCGTGCCTGTCACGAGCATCGACGACTACTGCCGCAGCCACCAGTTAGCGCTTGGCCCGGGCGACCTCATCAAGGCCGACGGGAACAGATTCGCAACGGCGCACCGCAACTCGCCATCACGACGTATCACGTCGATGACCACGCCGAGCGAATGATCGCATGGCTGCGGGAGATCCGTCCGGACTACTCTCTCCGGCTCAAGGGGTTTTCATTTTGGACCGCCAAGCCGCGCCCGGTGCTGCTGCAAGCCTCGACGCTTACATGACCGGATCACCTCCACTCATCGTCGGCTTGGGCGAGGCGCTTTACGACCTGCTCCCCGCCGGCCCGGCGCTTGGAGGCGCGCCGCTCAACGCCGCCGTCCAGTCGCTCCAACTCGGCAACAACGCCGTGGTGGCCAGCCGCATCGGCGGCGACACGCTTGGCCGGGCGCTGCTCGACGACTTGACCAGACGCGGCATGGACACAGACTTCATTCAAACAGATAGTGACGCCCCTACCGGTACGGTCGAGATCACCCTCCGCAACGGCGAGCCGGAGTACGAAATCATCGGCGACACGGCTTGGGATCGGCTCGCTTGGGACGAGTCGCTCGCCGGCTTGGCCAAGCGTTGCGACGCCGTTTGTTTTGGCACGCTTGGCCAGCGGCTTGAGCCGGCGCGATCGACGATCCAGCAATTCGCCACCGCCGCCAGCCAAGCCGTGCGGCTGTTCGACCTTAATCTGCGACAGGACTATTTCTCGGCTGAGTTGCTCGAGGCCGGCTGCCGCGCCGCCTCGATCGTCAAGATGAACGAGGGCGAACTGGCCACCGTCGCCCCGCTGCTCGGCCTTGGCCAAGTGGAGGAAATCCGGCAGTTGATTGAGCATTTCGACCTCGATTTGTTCGTGCTGACACGCGGCAAACTCGGGACGGCACTGCACTCGGCGAACTCGGTCGTGGTTGGCCAGCCGGCGCGGTTCGCCCCGGACCCGGACGCCGACTCCGTCGGCGCGGGCGATGCCTGCAGCGCGGCGATCCTGCACGGGGCGGTTCGACGCTGGCCGCTTCAGCAGACGGCCGACTTGGCCAACCGGCTCGGGGCATTCGTCGCCTCGCGGAAGGGCGCCACGCCAGAGCTTCCCGCCGAACTGCTGCCGGACGTGTTTGGCTAATCTCCCTCTCCCTCAGAGAAAGGGCTAGGGTGAGGATGAAATCCGGCTACACTTCAACTCTCGAGCCTCTTGTCGGGTAGGAAAAAAACCAGATAAAATTGGGCCCACCAGCCAGCCGGACAGCAATGTTTCTCATGGCGTTTCACCCCCTGACCCTGACCCTCTCCCCCATGGGTAAGAGGGAATGCCATGCGGCGGCTTCTTCGCTTTGCTCGACAAACAGTGCTGCCTCAGCTTGTTGAATGCACCATTCCCGCTTTACACCGGGGCGCCTTGCAATCACTCTCCCCGCCTCGCGCGGGGACACCGCGTGCCTCCACGATGAGCAAGGACAAAAAAGACGAAAAGGATTCAATGGGAAAACTTGAGGAACTGTTTCTCAAGTCGCGGACCATCATGCTGTACGGCGAGATCAACCAGAAGGTGGCGCGCGAATTCTGCACCAAGCTGCAACTTCTCGCCTCCGAGTCGGACGATGACATTACGGTGTACATCAACTCACCCGGCGGCCACGTGGAGTCGGGCGACAGCATTCACGACATGATCCGGTTCGTGAAGCCGCGCGTGAAAGTCGTCGGCACCGGCTGGGTAGCCAGCGCCGGGGCACTCATCTACGCCGCCCCGCCGGTCGAGGATCGCTACAGCCTGCCCAACACCCGTTACATGCTGCACCAGCCAAGCGGCGGCGTCGGTGGCCAAGCATCGGACATCAGCATCGAGGCGGACCAGATCGTCAAGATGCGCGAACGGCTCAACCAGATTTTCGCCGACCAAACCGGCCAGCCGCTCGAGACGATCGCCAAGGACACGGACCGCAACTTTTGGATGACGCCGGAGGAGGCAAAAAAGTACGGCCTCGTCGGGAAAATCATCCAGTCGAAAGACGAGTTGTAAGCCGTATCCGCTCGCTACGGGTTGGCTGGCGTCACCAGCCTGAAGAACCGCTCACGACTTACCCGGGGAGAGATCGTGCGTGATACCTTCCCGCTCGTTTCTGGAAAGAAATTGCTCAACGCCTGCCACGCCTGATTCAGCGACGGGCTGGTTTCCAGCGAATAACTCCGCCCCTGCACTCCCGTAAAGCTCACCCGCAGCATACCGTTGGGCAAGCGCGTCATGGTCAGGACTAAATCGTCCACCGGCTTGAGCAAGCCGGAATTGTCGCTGCCGGGGCTGCCTCCGGGAATTACGCTGACCCGAAAACCAAGCTCGCTCTCTCTGTCGGCGGCCAGTGAAAAACCTTGGCCGTCAGCCTGCTCCGGCCACGGTGCGGCGTCATCGTACGCCACGCTGAGCACCGGCGCGCCAATCCCAGAAGACAACGTGATCGTCTCCCCCTCATTGGCCAGTTTGCCCTCGAAAATCCCGTTCACAACCAGGCCGGGGTAACGGCTCTGCAGCGCCGCCCGGTTTATGCCGAGCAGAAAAAGCTCCCCGCGTGCGAGCAGGCTCCCCTCAGGGAAAACAAAACTGATACCGCTGCTGAAAAATAGGCCACTCAAGTCCAGCGTCGATTCGCCAATGTTTTTCAACTCGAGAAACTCGAACTCGCCGGCGCTAACCCCCGCTTGGCCAAGCGGGTTGTACATGATCTCGTTGAACGCCAAGCCCGCGCGGAGGCCGGCCAAGTCCGGTTCGCCGGCGACGAACTCCACCGGCGGCGACCAGTGACTCCACGCCATCGTGCCGTTGCGCATCCGCACGCGGGCACGGTAAGTGCCGCCCTTGCGGATGATGCTTTGCGGGACAGCCACGGTCCCGACAAACTCATCAGCCTCCAGTTCCCAAACCGGGCTGAGTTCGTACTTCCACGGTTGACCAAGCTCGAAAAACGGCGTCTTTGGATTGGACACTTTTTGTTGTTAGTCGACCGGCCCGGCTCGAACGAACTGGTCTTGAAGCGCAGCTCGTTCAGCGCAAAACCGCCCGGCCCGTCGTAAGTGACCGTCGGCGTGTTGGGGATGTCGGTGAACTTGGCCTCGTACTCGAGGTAGTTGTAGCCGTAACCGCGCGGGTCGCCGTCGCCAATGCTCCATCGTCCGGGATCGGTGTCAGTCATGAAATCGAGCATGTGTTGCATCATGCCCTCGTGATCCTTGCTCTTGAGCCGGCGCGTCCATGTGCCGCCACGGTTGCCCTGGCTCTTGGGCGACACGTAAAACTGGCCGCGATGGCTTCCCGCCGTTCGCGGATGGTAATTCCACATGAATTGGTCGACGTCGACAAACGTAAGCGGATCGCCCGGCGGATTGATGAAGCGCGCGTGCTCCTCAATGAACTGGCCGATTTGGCCGCCAGTCGGCGAAGCGTCATCAAGCAGCAGATCAAGCAATTCACGGGCGCGGTTCTTGAACTCGATTTTCAGTATCTCGTGCCGGCTAAGGCAGCGTTCAATGTTGATCGATCCCTGCCAATGTGTCTCCGGGATGATCAACATGTCCAGATCCCAAGGCACCGGATACCAATGGTCGTCCGGATGATGGTAAAACACCTTGTTCCACCCTTCGCGAATATCCACGTTACTGATGATCCTGTTCACGCAGCGAAACGTGTAGTACGTCGGCAGATGAAGATGATCGCGCCACCACTGGAGCGACTGCGAGCGACTGTAGCCACTGCGGAAGCTGTTCCAGTCCGATGAACTGATGGATTGCGTCGGGCCTTGGTTTCGCTTGTCGCCGTTACCGCTCTCAATCTTATACACATTACCATCCGGCAAGACGCGCTCATCGAGAAACCGACTGTCAGTATGCTCGACGTACAGGTAGAGGCCCCATAGGTCACCCTCGTATTGGGCGTTGCGCGAACCGGTCGGCGCCTCCTCAGTGTCGTCAATTACACGAAAATGGATGAAGTGAGTCTGGGGCGCCAAACCACCGGCCAAATTGTACAACTTGAAACCGATTGCCTCCTCCATCCCGGCCATGCCGCGATTGATCGGCATCCACGGTGCAGCACAACCATTAAGGTTGATCGTCTTCTTTGGTTGCTTGTACTTTCTTCCGTAATTATCCCGCGCCTGAAAACCATGCGCACGGTTAAAATACAGGCGCCATTTGTTCTTCCCCGAAACGTAGGTGGAAAACTCTCCACGATTCCGGAACTCAATATGATCATAGACCTTGCGGTCGTAAACCAACGTCCCCTTGAAATGCACCGTGTCGAATGAGCCATTGTATTGCGAATTGGTGACGTCATTGCTATTTGCAATCAGATGGTAAGTCGGCAGCGACTCCATTACGCTTGATGGGAAGGTTTCCTTTTGTTCGCCTACGCGATTCGAACCGGCCCAAGTCGGCATGCCGTTATAACAGAAGTAGGCGAAGTTTGGCTGTTCATCGTCGGCATAGGGCATGGTCACCGAGTTGCCCAGCTTATCTTCAACCCGGATTCGATATCGCACGAGGGTGCGGTGCTTCTGCACACTTCGCGGAATGAATGCCGAAAAAATAGAGTCATCCACCGTAGCATTTCCATCCGATCCCCCATCTGCCATCGGTAACTCCAACCACCCTTTTTCATAGCTCCCGTCAGTTTTCCGGATATAGCTCCCGGGCTGAACCGCTTGATAAGACAGCGTCACTGAGGCGACTCCATCGGGATCAGTGATCTTGGCAGAGACGCGCAACGGTTCATTCGCGCGCGGCTGCTCCGGTTCGTGCTTGACCTGTCGGGTTTGCGGCGGTGCATTGACAGAGTACACAGAATTAACTGCAGCGGGAGTCGGCGTTCCCGAAACTTCGCCGGGATCGGGTGTACGCAACTCGGCATCGATCGAGAAATCGCTGCTACCCAGCGTGGTGTTCAGCGCATGGATGGCAATGATGTTTTTGCCTGGTTGTAGGAGTTTATCCGGATTCGAAATCACGACCTCCTCCCACACAGCCTCGTGGTTTATCGCGAACGAGTTGTATCCCAACGTCCCGCCGGGGACGCTCACGCGCGCGACCTCTTTGCCGTTGATCCAAACCACCGCGCCATCGTCCGCGTACACTCGCAACGCCAGCCGCGCCGGAATCGCAGGTACACCGACGAAAACTTGCCCTGCATCGAGATCGTCGTCCGGTCGTCTCCATCGCCGTAGCCGATGGGTGCGCGTCCATTTTTCCAGCTGTTGTCCTCGTTGAAACCAAGCGTGCGCCAGGCGGATCGCGGCGAGGACGCCTCGCTGGTGCCTTCGCGATACCGCCAGCCTGAGCGGCCAGAAGCTATGAATACAACAGGCTCACCGGCAATAACTTGCATCCCTGACGAACGCCACGAACCGCCCAGGTCGTTGTCGAGTGAGGAATGGATCAACTCCATCGAACTGCCTGCGCCACTCGCCGCCGTTGGCCAGGGAAAACCAGAGCCGTAGCCCACCCGGTCAACACTCTGATTCACCGCGTCCCGCAGCGTCAGCACTTCCCCGTTCGAGAGCCGGTTGATGTAAGGCCCGAACACAACCGACGCGCTGAGCTTAAACTTGCGCCGAAGTTCCGCCGGGTTTTCAGCGAGGACCAGATAGCCGCCTGACTCAAGAGACGTGTTCGCCGGAAAGGTGTATTTTATGCCGTTGGAAAAATGCCAACCAGACAAGTCGATGTTCTTTCCGCCGGCGTTATGAAGCTCGACAAACTCAATCGCATCCGTTTTCGGATCGCCGTCATAATGAATCTCATTGATGACGACCTCGCCCAAAACCGTGCCTGAGCAGATGAGCGCAAGCACAGCAATGGTTCGAAGCTGAAAACAACTCATCGGTGCGCTACGGGTTGGCTGGAGTCACCAACCTGAAAAACCGCTCAGGACTAATCCGCGGAGAAATCGTGCGTGACACCTTTTCGCTCATTTTTGGAGAAAAATTCCTCAAGGGCTCCCATTCTTGATCAAGTGCCAAACTGGCTTGCAGCGAATAACTCCTCCCCTGCACCCCCTCAAAACTCACCCGCAGCATGCCGTTTGGCAAACGAATGAGTTCCAGTTTCAAGCCGCTCTCTGTATCGTGGGGATCAGTTCCAGCGGCGTACTCTTGCAAGTTGGTCAAGCGATCCGAATCGGCATCAAGCAACGCATCGCCAGCGTCCTGCGAATCGAATCCTTGAGCCATCTCCCAACTATCGGGCATGCCGTCAAGGTCGCTGTCCTTCTCGTCTCCCGGCTTGGTCCAATTTCTCGACGTATTGCCGAAGGCAGACAAGTTGATGCGCTGGATCGGCACACCTCCCTGCCCTGGCATCACTGGCCAGGGAGCGGTGCTGCTGTACTTCACCTTTTCGACAAGGATGTACGGCACCAGGCCAATATTCGGTGGCAGCGTCTGCGGCGAGTCCGGCCGCAACAACTGCACATTCTCGCCCGCGTTGTTAAGCCTGCCATCAAATGGTCCAAGCACCTTTATTGACTTGTCGAGTTCGTACTGTGCGCGCAATTGCGATAGCTCGACGCCACCCACGAACAACGACTCGCCCGCCGGCAGCATGAAGCCGGGCGGGAACGTGAACTCGATCGCATTGGCCAGTTCCCAAGTGTTGCTCGGATTGGCCGAATCAAAAAACGGCACGGTCACATCGGAAATATTTTTTAACACCACGTACTCGGCAAAGCCCTCGACTGGTGCGTACATGATTTCGCTAATAACAACCGGACCAACCAATGGACCGGTGTTTGGCGCACCCTTTCCAGCACGGAATGACGCCGTAAGCGAGGGATCCTGCCCTGCTCGAACAGGCGAACCAAGTGACAGGTCAACCATCGCAACAAACGGTCCGGTGCCATCCGGAAAACGACCGAGCGACACACCGTTGGCCGACGGTCCGAAGTCAATCTTGTCCGCAAAACGTACCGGTGCGCCGTCCAGATCAACCTCGGTGAGCCAGACCTCGTCTCCGCGAGCGGAACTCAACGAGAAACCGCTGGCGCCATTCTCGATCAGGAAAGACTGTTCGTAAAAAACGACATAGCCGCCTGGCGAAATGGTGGTGTCGTCCGGGATGCGGTATTTGCGCAGGTTGTTGGCGCTGTCGCTGAGGAACCATCCACCGATATCGACCGCCACTTGACTTAAGTTGTGCAGCTCAATGGCATCCTCGAGCGGCAAGTCGGAGTGCGCCAGCACCTCGTTGATGACGACCGCTGGCGCCCGACCAATTCCATCGCCCGGTGTGCCCTGGTAGCGAATGCTTGAGTTCCAGTTGGCCGGGTTGTTTAAGTCGAGGCGCGGATCGATCACCTCGAGCGAACTGCCGTTGCCATCGGCACGACCGGGCCATGCGCCGCCGTCGGCGTAGTTCACCGAGAACACCGAGTCGCCGTTGACGTCGATCAGTGCAATTGTCTCGCCTCCGTTTTTTAAACGGCCTTCGAACTGGCCGGCGGCCAGACGGATGCCCTCCGTGCCGTACCGCGAGAGGAACGACTCGCGATTTTTTGCCACGACGATTCG
>LWDU01040488.1_pt1 | contig 10944 bp, 6 predicted proteins | sample 727161 | NCBI WGS metagenome assembly LWDU01 (sample SAMN04566230, study PRJNA314399) | hydrothermal vent metagenome | isolation source: deep sea hydrothermal plume seawater | place: Mexico: Gulf of California, Guaymas Basin | collected 2004-07-11 | reverse complement strand
CCCGTCGGAAAAACAGTGCATTCTGAATGACAATACGAGCCATAAAGTCGGCCGCATGAGTGAATTTATATTTCGAACAGACATCGCCCGCAGCAAAAATCTTGCGGTTGGTTGTGAGGAGTCGGTCGTTGACGTGGACACCGTTACGAACGTCAAAGCTGACTCCAACATCCTCAAGACCCATTCCCTCGACGTTCGGGCTGCGCCCCATTCCAAGTAACAGTGCATCACCTATCAGTTCCCGCTGCTTGCCATCCTGTTCAAGACAAACCACTTTTTCATCGCCGCGTTGCTCGACTCGGTTTACCGTCGCATCCAATACGAACTTCACCCCATCTCGTTCCATCGCCGCTTGCACGAGAAGGGCCGCATCGGGCTCCTCCCGAGGCAAGATGTGTGGTGACTGTTCAATTTGCGTCACCTGGGAGCCCAGTCGGGCGAACGCCTGAGCCATTTCCGTTCCGATGGGACCGCCACCGACGACAAGCAACCGACGCGGCAATTCCGTCAAGGAGAATAGCGACTCGTTCGTCAAGTAGTCGACATCGCGCAGGCCTTCGATTGGCAACTCGGCGGCGCGGGCTCCCGTTGCAATGACCGCTCGCTTGTATCTCAACCGTTTCCCATCTACTTCCACCGTGTCTCCATCGGCAAAACGGCCGTTTCCGATGAACACGTCCACGCCGAGGCCTTTAAACCGGGCGGCCGAATCGACCTGACTGATGTTGGCTCGCAACCTCCGCATCCGTTCCATCACTGTTGAGAAAACGACGTGCCAATCGTCCGGTACCACCACACCAAAATCCGCCGCGTCGCGTACCTCCGCCGCCACTCGAGCAGCGCTGATGACACCCTTCGACGGCACGCAGCCGACGTTGAGGCAATCACCACCCATTAGTTCTCTTTCGATCAGTGCAACTCTGGCGCCTAGACCGGCGGCCCCGGCCGCAGTGACAAGCCCAGCGGTACCCGCCCCAATGACCACCAGGTTGTATCGCTCGGCTGGCTCGGGATTGACCCAATCCGGTGGATGGACGTTTTCTTCCAGCTTTTGATTGTGAGAATCGTAGGGCTGTAGCGGGACGAAGTCCGACACAAAGGGCTCCTGTCGAAGTGAAATAGAGAATGGTGTTGAGGCTCACGGCGGACCGGTAAACGTTCCGGTCGGTACAGAAATACAAGAAGAGTGTATACCACTGGGTCCGCCAATGTTCTCTACCGGCCGTCGCTTTAAACTAGCAAACGGGGCGCCTCAGTACACTGTCCGCCCGTGGCACAATCGACGATTCTCACCCCGCATCCGTCACCCCTGTCGTCTGCTTCGATTCGAGGGAGCGACGCCCTTGAGTTCTTGCTTCTCGTCTTCTTGCCACGTCCTTCCCAACACGACGTTAAAGTCAGCTGTTAACTCACCAATCTTTGACTTGGGAAGTGGTTTGAATTCGGCCATCAGCGTGGCGAGGGCCTTGGGGTCCTTAACAGACCTCGCCAGACCATCCTTGGCATTCTTCGGATTGTCCTTGATCAAGATTTGCGACGTGAAAATTCGCTTGCCACCTTGGCTGACGGCAATGTGAATATGGGGAGTACGCCCTGGGTAGTCCACGGGCTTGAGTGTGCGGAAATAGTATTGTCCCTTGGAGTCGGTCAGAAAACGACCATAGCCTTGAAAGTTCTGATCGTACTTCTCACGCTTCGAGCTACCGGAGTGCAAGTACACACCGTTGTTACACACCTGCCAAATCTCGACGAACGCATTTCGAACGGGCTCACCGGCGACCGACAGGACGCGCCCACTCAAGTGGGTTATCTGCCCAAGGGCTGGTGTGATCGAATCGTTGAGCAAGATTAGATCATTGTCTGTATCCAAGGGCAACTTGTCGGGGTAGAACGGCCCTTCACCAATACTCGCCGTGGGAAAAAGCTCCTCAGCAAACAATCCTGGCACGGTAAACAGTGCGGATGCGAAGGCGGAGTGTTGCAAGAAACTACGTCGACTCGGTACGATGTGAATGGACACTTGTCTTCCTCCAACGGATTTATTGAGAAGCTGTATCGTTCTTGGTGAGATAATGGTAGCTGGTATTATATCGTCACAATTGGCTCGGACAGAACCCGCCGCTGTTTTCAGATTGTTTTTTCGCGTAGACGCTCAATCCCATCGCTGATGACCGGACGATATCCACGGGTAATGTTGATGAAAATCATCGCTGCCACGTCAATTTTCCTGCTGACGCTTGTCTTGGCGCGTCCTTCTGGGGGCGAGGAGATCAACACCGACCTGCTCATCGTGGGTGGCACGGAATCGGGGTGGGCTGCGGCCATTCAAGCGGCCCGATTGGGAGTGAAATCGATTACCATCGTTCATGACGGTGAGTGGATTGGAGGTCAGTTCACGGAGCAGGGCCTGGCCTGCGTCGATGAAAACAAAGGTGTGGGAAAGGTTGGTTGGGGCGTCGATTGGCACCCGATGAAACGGTCGTTCCACCGCTCGGGGTTGTTCAAGGAGTTGATGGATCGGATTGAAGCGTTTAATCGCGAGAAATACGGCTCGAAAATGCCGGGCCGACCGTATCACGGCCCGTCGACGTTTCGGCCGTCAGAGGCGGAAGCAATTTTCCGTCAAATGCTGAAACCCCACACCGATTCAGGGCAAGTCCGACTGATTACTGGCCACTTTCCGCTGCGAGCCGACATCGACCATTCGAAGTCGATTCCCCAACTCAAAGGCCTTTGGTTCGCCCCACTGACAAGACCTTCCCATGTCGACCTTCATGTTCGTGCCAACATGACAATTGATGCGTCGGATTGGGGAGAGGCGATCCAAGTCGCCGGAGCGGCCTTCGAATGCGGCCCGGACCCACGATCTCGTTACGGAGAACCGAGTGCCCCTGCCACGCTTGAACACAACCCGCCCAACGAGATGAATCCGATCACTTGGGCAATGGTTGTCGCCGACCAAGGTACGGATTCAGCAATTCCACGCCCCGAACATTTTGACGATCGCAATTACCCTCGAGCAACGCACCTGAGCCTGGCAGCGTTCCGCGATCTCAAGTGGGACCGAACTAATCCCGGACTCGGAGCGATCCCTCACTGGCCCGCAACAGGCAATGCCGCACCGCGTCAGCTGAGTGTTTACACAGTCCGACGTTTGATTGATGGTGAGACAAGTAGAACGCGACAGACGTACATTTTGTTGAACTACATGAATGGACAAGACTATCCGTTGGAGAGACTCCCACAGCGTGTCGTCGACCAACTTGAAGCGACCGAACCAGGAGCCTCACAAAAGAACATTGTGCGAATGACGCGCGGTCAGCGACAACTTATCTACCACGATGCCAAGCAGCACGCGTTGGGAGTCCTCTACCACTTACAGAACTTTGTGCACACCCGCGCCAAAGATAAGACGCATTCGTTTCGACATTTCGCGCTCAGTGACGAATTCAACACGCCCGATCAGCTGCCTGCAAAACCATACATTCGTGAGGGACTGCGTCTCAAGGCGATGTATATGATGCGCGAACAAGACGGACGCAATCGCGATGGGAAAACCAAAGTCGCCGCTCGAGAACGATTCGCCCACGTGATGTATCCCGATGGAATTTTCGCCTGGCAGTTTCATTACGATTTCCATCGAACTGGTCGCACCTATCTTCGTGAGTTGGGGCCTAATGGGCCATGGATTGACTACCACAAGGAGAATCGACACACGCAATTCCTTAGTGACCGGGCGGTATTTCCGTTGCGGAGCCTAGTTCCTGAACGGATGAACGGTCTACTGGGCGCACAAAAAAACCTCGGCTACAGCAGTATCGTCAGCGCCGCCATAAGACTACACGATCAGTGCATCGCCGTCGGCCAAACTTCAGCCGCCTTGGCGGTAACTTCGCTTCGATCTGGCCGACCGCCTCGCGACTTCATCTACCATCGAACGGCAATCGAATCAGTACGGGAGGCCGTCTGCGGCGAAAAAACGCAAGGCGTACCCATGTTGCTGTGGCCCTTTCGCGACTTGTCTCCGGAGGAGCCATCATTCGTGGCCGTAAATCGTCTTGCGGCATTGCAACTGCTGCCAATTGGCGCCTTGGAAGTCGATTTCAACCCAAAGAACATAGCCTCCGAGGACTGGAAAATCGAGATCGTCAAGCGAACTCAGCGCATCAAGAAAAAAGTCAGCACCGACATACCATCGTTCGAATCGAATCCAACGCGAGGGGAATTCTGTATTCGCTGGTGGCAAAACATCAAAGACGTCGCCTTTGAAGAGAGGGTTCGAGCCACGGTTACCGACGCGGACGGCGACCGGATCCCCGACGGAGACGATCCACTTCCCTTTACCGCTGGCGAAGAGGTGCGATTTGAGATTGCCAAAAAGCCTGTAGATCGCGACGGTCTTCTCTCCCGGCCCGCCAATGAGTTCCTTAAGCTCTTCAATTTTTGCGGCGAGGGAACGCCTCGTACTGCCGATTACATTGACGATCACGGCCTGACATTCCGGGAGACCCGGGGATTTGGCTGGCGACGCGACCTGTCAGCCAACCATCGACGCCGCAATGCACTGGACGGAGTCCAACGCGACACGTTTCTATTTACACGGACACGAGATCGCTGGGAATTGAACCTACCCGCCGGAAGCTACGAGATCACAGTATGCGTCGGTGATTCCTCGCATGTCCAACATCAACAGACGGTCATTGTCGAAGGACGTGTGGCCGTGGACCATCGAACAACTGCTGCCGGCGAGTTCTACGAAAGCGAACTTGTCGTCGATGTCAACGACCGCAGATTGACGATAGAGATCGGGTCTGGAAAAGAGGGCTCCAACACGTGCCTCAATTGGCTGGCCGTTCGCAGTTCGAGACGGTGAAGATGCTGAGGTTGTCCGTCAAGGGATCGCATTATACGGGATCCCCACGGATTCTCCGTGGGCTCGTGTTGGGAGTTGGCTGGAAGCCAACCAGGGGCCTGCCGCGTCTTGGTAGCTTTGTGCCTTCGTGTGAGAATTATGATTGGTTCTCACACAAAACACAAAAACACAAAGTAACGGCGCGAAATCGCGAGCGCGTTGGCTTTCGCTGTTGCTCGTAGCGCAAACGGGTTGGTCAACCTGATTAACCTACGTCGGCAGCGGATCATCAACATCCGGACCAACGCAAGCGAATCGCATCGAGAAATAATGTGACTCGAGAATCGTTCGATCGCCTGTATCACGAGCGCGGCGCCAGATTTCGGCCATCATGTCTTCAATCCGTGGCTGCTGATCATCTTCGGCAATTCGATTGCGCATTTCGAATGGATCGTCATCCAGATGATACAGCTCGTCGAAGTCAAAACCATTAAACACCAACTTCCAGCCGTCTTTCCACAGGATCCGCTGAGTCAAAGCGAAACGAGTCCCGTGATACTCGGAATAGCCGATCGAAAAATCGGTCGAATCTTGGTCTGGGTCCGATAGCAATTTCCTGAACGACGTTGAGTCGGCGTGTTGAAAGGGAGTCCCAGTGCCGATCTCACACAACGTGGAGCCAAGGTCAGCAATACTCACATAGGCTCGACAGTCACGACCACGGGCAATGCCGGGTCCTGACACAATCAGCGGAATGCGATAAATCTCCTCGAATCCACCGACGTTGTGGGCATCGAAGCCATGCGAACCGACATAGCGACCGTGGTCAGCCAGAAAAACAACCAATGTGTTTTGCAAGGCATCCGCCCGATCGATCTCCTCGATCAGACGACCGGTCAGCTGATCTACTTCTGTAATGCGGGCATAATAACACGCCAATGCAGACCGCCAGTGCTCCTCGCTGATCCGTCGGCCAATTTCCTGTTGACGCTGATAAATGTTCGGACGATCCGATAGGTCATCCAAATAATTTACCGGCAGAGATAGAGACGCGCAATCGTAACAGTTCCAGGCCTCGCGACCGGCTACCAGCGCTTCATTGGGCTCGGAAAAACTCACGCAACAGCACCAGGGATCGGCGTCCGCAAGTCGATCAACCAAGAATTGTTCCGCGTCCAACACCGTCAACCCGGGATAGCGCTCCTCGAGTGGCGTGTCGGTGACTCCCCAATGCAGGATGCGGCGGTATCCGCGAGGAAAATCGATATATCCACAAAGCGCGTCGTCGAGAACAACCTGACTTGGGCCGGAATCGCCTTTACCAAGATCCCGCAAGTGCCTGGCGTCCTTGACAATTGCCTGCTGCCACCCAAACTTCGCCACATCATGTGACCGCTCGATGTGCCATTTCCCAAAGTAGCCCGTGCGATAGCCGGCAGCAGAAAGTTGCTGAGCAAAATGGGGGTACTCGGTTCGCAGCACGCATTGATCGGAATCCCGGCCGTGTTCTATCTCGAGTACACCATGATTGTGCGGAAGCACGCCCGTCATGAAACTGGCCCGCGCGGGCGAGCAAGTGGGGGATGTCGTATGCGCGTTCCTAAAGCGAAGGCCCACACTCGCCAGCTCATCAATCGTGGGTGTCAAACATGGACTCGCCGCTTCCACCGCGCCCGCCTGCATGCCATCGGCCAACACGATCAGAATATTGGGGCGATCCGTCGTCACCATGCTGACGGCCCTTCGATGCCGGTGCAACTGTCCATCAATTAGTCTCCGCCGATTCGCGATCCAATGCCGGCATCGGAAAGACCTTCGATGGCACATGTTCCCTCGCCATCAACGTCTCCAGTTTTGCCAACAACTCGGGGTGGTCTGCCGAGATATCGTTTTGTTCATTAATATCGTTAGCGAGATTGTAGAGCTCGGTTTTGAGCTTTCCTCGTCGGATATTCTGACGAATAGCCTTCCAGTCTCCAACGCGAACCGATTGCTGACCACCATACCCTCCGAATTCACGGTAGAGAAACGGACGGGCAGCTTGCCGCCGGCCCAGTAGCGTTGGCGCCATGCTTATTCCGTCGATGGAACGGGGTAGCGCCTTGCGTTGGCCTCCTACCAAGTCGAGCATCGTCGGCATCCAGTCTTCAAAACCAGATACTCTCTCGCTGGAGGACCCAGCGGCAATATTACCTGGCCACCGCACTATTGTTGGAACGCGCACTCCTCCCTCATAGAGGGAGCCCTTGAGACCTCGAAGTTCGCCGACGCTGTTGAAAAACTTATAGTCAACTTCCTGGCCGAGATGTGTAGTACCGTTGTCGGAACTAAAAACCACGATCGTATTGTCGGCGATCTTAAGTTCCTCGAGCAGCTTCAACACGTTGCCCACATAGCGATCCATTCGAGTAATCATGGCCGCGTAGGCAGCGCGAGGAGTGAAGTGAGGCGTGTAACCGCCTTTCGGCCGAGTGAAAGGCGGGTCATTCCATCCTTTCGCTAAGTACGGCTTCAGTTCCTCGTCCGGTACGTGGAGGGCCACATGTGGGATAACAGTCGGATAGTAGAGAAAAAAGGGACGGTCTCTGTTCTGGCGGATGAACTCTAGGGCCTGTTCGTTGATCCGGTCTGGAGCGTAGTCGCTGCCCTTAAATGGATCGTAACTCCGCGGGTCGCTGGGATCGGCATCCTTGGCAAGTGAGGCGTGACCGGGGACAGGCGGATCGTTGTTAAGTTGAATGCGTGTCGTGTCGCTCCACAGATAGCTGGGATAATAGCTGTGTGCATGCGATTGACAGTTGTAGCCGAAGAAACGATCCACGCCCTGCTGAAGTGGCTCGCCGGCTGAGCCCGGTCCACCGAGGCCCCACTTGCCGAAAGTGCCGGTGATGTAGCCTTGCCCTTTCATAACCTCCGCCAATGTCACTTCACTCGACGGTATCGGTTCCTGGCCCTCGGGAGGAGTCGCTTTGTTGTTGCGGATGTAGGCGTGCCCGGGATGTTTTCCGGTCATCAGGACGCAACGCGACGGCGCGCAAACAGCGTTTCCACAATAATGCTGCGTAAATCGCATTCCTTCCGTGGCAAGTCGGTCAATGTTCGGAGTCTGAATCAGCGTTTGTCCGAAACAGCCCAATTCGCGGTAGCCGAGGTCATCGGCAAGGATAAAGATCACGTTTGGCTTGCGTTCATCCGCTGTGGTTGGAACAACCGCGACGATCGCCAAAGTAAAAGCGAGCACTGAACAGATTTTGCTACCACGATTCATGATGAACATCTCCAACGACTTTCGAATCTAGGGCTGCCATTCTAGCCGAGTGCTTTGTTAAAGCCAAAAAGTCGCTAAGCAGGTTGCTCGCGCAAAAATCACAACCAAATTGTTTACGCTGCGGAATAACGCCCGGCAAAAGCTGCGACTCGACATCATTCCGTCCGGATAAAGAACACTATCCTCGACGGATTTCCGAGCCCTTGAAATGGATTTGAAATCCGTAGACTCTCTTTTCTTGGCTCTTGATTTCGCCGGTCTTCAAGTCAACGCTGACGGGTGTTTCCTGAATGCGTTTGTCAACGACCGCGTGAAAACCACGTTCTGAGAAGATGTCAATCAACATTTTCAACGCCATCGGATCGCTCCAATGCGGGTCCTCGGAATTGATAGTCGCCCGACCCGACAGCGCGTGTCGGGTGATGATTGGTATGAACTTCCGTTGAATGATTCGCACGGTTTTCGTGAACAACTCAGTATGCTCAATTTCGTAGCTATCTAGTCGTTTTACCAATTCCTGGCGAGCATGGCGAATGATCTCATTGGCTAGCGGCAGAGGTCGCAAGCGGTCGTTCGTGCGTTGGTCCAGTTCCAAGGAACTCTGATACTGGAGTTCGCGGATGATATTCTCTTCCACTTCGGCGATTGGCCCTTCGGCATTGACGAAGTGGTAGTGATAAATCTCTTTCAATGATGTTAGAGCGTCCCATGTTTGCTCTTTGAAAACATGGTAGCGACGGCGAGTCGTTTCATCACTGAGGTCGGTTTCACGCTGCTCAATGGGCGTGCCGATGTCCGTTTCCAGTACTTCCTTGTTGTGGCGTGCAACCTGCTGTCCTCGCTTTTTTTGGCGCTTGATGCTCGTCTTTTCCCCAATGAATAGCACCATCGCGTGGACTGTTGGTCGACGGAATTGGGTGGCCAGTGGCGTGTCCTGAAAGTCCTTGTGAAGTTGACTGATGTTGTCAACCAATCGTTTCAGGCACTCGACCTGAACGCGAGTCCGCGGAAAGCCGTCAAGAAGTGCCCCGTCGCGGAACTCTTCTTGCAACAGCTTACGGCAGAGGATCCCAATGACCTCTTTGTCGCCAACCATTTTTCCTTGGGCTTTGATCGCCAGTGCTTCCGGGGTCACTAAAAGGTCGCTCACGACTATCGACGGGCACGTCAGACCGCGGATATTCATGATAAATGTCGTGTGAGTTCCCTTGCCAGAGCCTGGTGCTCCGCCCAAGAGAATAAACTCCTTCGGAAAACGCAGGTTCTCGCGGCCAAACTCTTCCTCGAGTTCCTCCCAGACCGTCTTAAAGATGACGAGGGCATCCTTGACCTCCAGATCGACGATTTCTCGGTCTATTGAGATGTCTCTGTCTGTTGACGCCATCAGAGGTCATTGCCTGGGGACAGGTTTTGCAGCCACCGTCGAGGCCAAGCCTCGAGTATGAAATCTTATGAGTGTACTGGAATCGAATCCACCGCTCCAGTGTTCCTCCATAGTTCTCCTCCATAGTTCCCGCCGAATGGCCACTAAATAAAAAATCCCGCTATGATTGTCTAATGCCACACCACATCATGCCACAAACACTCAAAAGCTGCCTAAACAACGCATCGTGAGACAAGCCATGATCCACCTTAAAGGTCACGCGGCACTCGTTACTGGGTCGACGAAAGGCGTTGGACGAGCCATCGCAAAAGCTCTGGCTGAGGCAGGGGCCAACGTTGTTATTCACGGCAGGAATCCAGGGGCGGATGCGACGTCCATCGTGCAGGAGTGTCGGGATACGGGTGTCGTTGCCGAGTTCATTACGGGCGACTTGTCCGAACCAACCGAAAATGTCGTGGAGCCGCTTTTCCAGCAGGCACTCGAGAAAATGCCTGCCATCGATATCCTGGTCAATAATGCTGGAACGTACATCGACAAACCATACTTGGAAATGGACCTGGATACATACCAACGGACCATGCGGCTAAATGTCGCATCGCCGTATTTCTTGACTCAGTCGTTTGCTCGCCACTGGGTGCAAAACAACACAGCCGGCCGTGTGCTCCTTATCGGATCAATCAATGGCCGCCTCGCCGAACCGATTCACACCTGTTACGACGCGTCAAAGGGAGCTATCGAGATGATGGTCAAATCACTTTGCGTAGCTCTCGCTCCTCATGGCATTCGTGTCAATGGACTCGCGCCCGGCCTCGTCAGTACTCCTCTGACGGCGATCATCGAAGAGGACCCGCAATTCAAACAGTGGATGTGCTTGCATACGCCCAACGGAGAAGTGCCGGGGCCAGAAGTCTGCGGCGAGGGCGCTGTCTACTTGGTCAGCGACGCGGCCCGTCACGTTCATGGGCATATGTTGCTTATCGACGGGGGGATGAGCGGCTGGCAACAGCCTGACATGCCTGCGGAATAAACATCAGACCAAGACAACTCCACCCAATCTCATTGTTTGGCGTTGAGCAATCCGTTCTCAAAAAGGAACTCTCTCAGAATCTCCGCCGTGACTTGATGTCCGAAGGCATTCCAGTGCCCGTCGTCGTTTCCTACCACCAGTTGATCCAGGGTTATTTTCCGCTCGAGGAATTTCTCATCCAAGTCCAAGTAGAAAAGTGGATGAAGGCTTTCAAGTTCAGACTCTAACCTCACTTCCCAACTTGGCAATCGTGGATCATCCAGATTCAGGAACCGACCAAACTTCATGATCACAAATTGACAATCTCGCCGCGAGCATTGCTTGGCCATCTCCTTCAGAATGGCAAGCGTTAAGCCGATTCGATTCAGCTCGGATTTTCGTTCCGATTTGACTTGGCCCGGGAGCGGCACAGG
>LWDU01035643.1_pt1 | contig 10944 bp, 10 predicted proteins | sample 727161 | NCBI WGS metagenome assembly LWDU01 (sample SAMN04566230, study PRJNA314399) | hydrothermal vent metagenome | isolation source: deep sea hydrothermal plume seawater | place: Mexico: Gulf of California, Guaymas Basin | collected 2004-07-11 | reverse complement strand
GTCAATTTGTTGACGGGAAATAGCCGCCGCCATGGTTAGTTTCCGGCAAGAACAAGCTAAGTTGCCTTGATCGCCCTGTTGGTGACGCCTTGAAGTTCTGACTGGACGGTCTCTACGTCTTCCTGGAATTTCAGGATGACGTTAAGAGTCTGCCTGACAAGCTCCGGGTCAAGTGATTCCGAATGAAGCAGTATCAAGGTGCGTGCCCAGTCGATTGTTTCTGATATAGCGGGGACCTTTTTGAGATCCATCTCCCTGAGTTCCTGGATAAACGCCACTAACTGTTGGTTGAGCTTTGGCGGAATATCTGGAACGCGGGCTCTCACAATCTGGCGTTCAAGGTCAGCATTCGGGAAAGGAATATATAAGTGCAGGCAGCGACGTTTCAGCGCATCACTTATCTCGCGCGTGTTGTTACTGGTCAGGAAGACAAGAGGTTTCTTGCCAGGAATGGCTTTTATTGTCCCTATTTCGGGAATGGACAGTTGATAATCGGAGAGCATTTCGAGCAGAAGTGACTCGAACTCGTGATCAGATTTATCGACCTCATCAATCAGCAGTACGCAGCTTTCTTCTGCCCTTAAAGCCTTCAACAAGGGGCGTGGTTCAAGAAATTCCTCTGAGAAAAAGATATCGCCGAAGCTGTGAAGCTTGTCTACTGATTCAGCCAGGCCCGTTGCGCCATCGAGGATATCGCCAAGGGTTTCTTTGAGGACCTGGGTATATAAGAGCTGCTTACCGTATTTCCATTCGTAGATTGCCTTGGACTCGTCGAGACGGTCCAGCATTTCGGCAGTGGTCTTAGCTAACTCTGTTTTACCGACACCGGGTGGCCCCTCAATCAGCACAGGTTTCTCGAGATGGTAGGCGAGAAATACGGCAGTCGCTATTTCGACCGAACAAATGTAGTCCAGGGACTCAAAATGGCCTCGAATTGCTTCGATATCTTTGAGTTTATCGTCGTTTTTTATCGCCACGGGCTGTCCTTAGTCGATCCAGTACTGGATTGTGAAGAGAAATGAAGATCGCTCATTATGATGGGTCGCCAATTGCGTAATGTAACTCTCGTAATTGTACCGCGACGGCTTATCGATATGTTGATGCTGAGATGCCGTAATCTACAGGTATAACAATGGCTTATGGGTTGCACGCTGGTGTTATCGTGACAACCCGCGGGACTTGTTTTCAGCTCTTTTTCTGCGGTTTTCCTTGCCAAGGCGAAGGAGTTTTGTAGTTTTCTTTCCAGTGGTCGTCACCTTTCCAGCAGGCGTCAGAAACCTGCACCACGGAATGCTCCGAGCGGACGGCTAATTTCAAGGCGTTTAGCACTGATTTCATTTGTGTTTCCCTGTCGCCGGGAGAGCCCAGCGGGTTTCCTAAAGGAAGATTGTTGTGCAGATACCTGGGTACTTTGCAATGCGTCACGATATCCATCGCACTACCGATAATAACCGTTGCGATCCCGAGTTCTTCAAGGTGGCGAGCCGTCAGACTGACGCTCTGGTGGCAGACGGGTCATAGTGGGATCAGTAGCGCAATGTCTACCTCGTCTTTCCTGCAGGCCTTGGCAATAGAAGGAGCGTCCTCGTTGATGGTAGCTCCTTGGCTGTATTGGGTCGGTACGAAGTGAAACCTTTCTGATACACTTTTTATGACGCCATCGCTCACTAGCTTGTTAAGAACTTCCAGTGGGAAGTAACTTTGCCTGTCTTCGGTATGTGTTGTTTCCTTGTCCCACGAAAGTTCAGACGTATCAAATTGCGCCGGGGTTTCAGTGAAAGGAATACTTTCTGCCTTCCTGATCGGTTTTGGTATTTTGGGATGAGCGACCGCTGTCGTTACGACGGTGACAACGCAGTCTTCAAGTGGCTTTTCAGGCTTTGAAAAAGGCGTGGCCTCAAAGTGTGCCCAGACATAATCTTTTTCGAACCCCTGGGCCCGGTAGAACAGCCGGGTCCTTTCCATATAGGGAACAAAGTAGGGAACAAATTCTTGATCTTTCATCTGTCTATCGTACACACCAGAGTATTAACTGCGCAACCTGATCAGGCCCTCCTGGGTAGCAGAAGCAATTAGCCTGCCGTCTTGTGTGTAAAAGCTGCCCCGATTGAACCCCCTGGCCCCGCCCGAATATGGGCTGTCCTGTGCATAAAGTAGCCAATCATCGGTCTTGAAAGGCCGGTGAAACCACATGGCATGGTCCAGGCTTGCTACCTGAAAGTTCTCATTGGACCAACCAACGCCGTGCGGTCTGCAGCAGGTATCGAGCAGGGTCATATCGGAAGCATAAGCCAGCAAGCATTGGTTAAGACGGACATCCTCGGGCATGGTGTCCGCGGCTTTTATCCAGACATGCTGATAGGGTGTCGTGGGCGCTGGATTGAAGTCATTGACGGGTTCCACAAAGCGCATTTCAATGGGTCTCGGGCGTTCAAAGTTACTTTTGAATTCATCCGGGATTTGGTCAATATCAGCTTCACGGAGTTCGGCCTCGGTGGCGCATTCTTCAGGGGGTTTAATGTCCGCCGGCATATCAATCTGGTGATGTAGTCCGTCTTCCATCACCTGAAATGATACTGACATGCTGAAAATAGCCTGACCTTTTTGAACTGCAACGACCCGCCGGGTATTGAAGCTTCCACCGTCTCGAATTCGGTCAACGGAATAGAGGATGGGAATTGTGGTATCCCCAGGTCTCAGGAAATAGCCATGCAGGGAATGCGCGACTCTGCTCTCGTCTTCTACTGTCCGGGAGGCGGCGACCAGTGCTTGTCCGATTACCTGTCCGCCATAGACACGCTGCCATCCTTCTGCGGGGCTCACGCCCCTGAACATATTGGCTTCTATCTGCTCAATATCGAGTAGCTCAAGCAGGTCCTTTAACTCTTCTTTCATTGACTGAAACCCAGGATTAGTACTTATAAGCCTCGGGCTTAAACGGTCCTTCTTGAGGTACATTGATGTACTCGGCCTGGCCCTTGGTAAGGTGGGTCATTACTCCCCCGAAGCCCTGAACCATATAGCTGGCCACTTCTTCATCAAGTGCCTTTGGCAGTACTTCGACGGTGACTGCCTGTCGCTGCTGAATGTCGTGATCTGCCCAGGCGCGCTCATACAGATACATTTGCGCCAGAACCTGATTGGCAAATGATCCGTCCATGATTCGGCTGGGATGACCGGTAGCGTTACCAAGGTTAACCAGTCGTCCTTCAGAAAGCAGGATGACGTAATCGCTGGGGTCGTCGCTTCGATAGATCTTGTCGACCTGGGGTTTAACTTCCTGCCACTTCCAGTTTTCGCGCATGAACTTGGTGTCAATCTCGGTATCAAAATGACCGATGTTACAAACAATAGCGTTCGAGGCGACCTTGGTGAGCATGTTGGCGTCGCAGACGTTAACGTTTCCAGTACAGGTGACGATGAGATCAGTTTTGCTGAGTAGATCAGCATCAATGTCTTCAAGCTTGCCTGTGTTCAGTCCGCCTTTGTAAGGCGATACCAGCTCGTAACCGTCCATGCAGGCCTGCATGGCGCAGATCGGGTCAATCTCAACAACTCGAACGATCATGCCCTCCTGCCTGAGGCTCTGGGCAGAACCTTTGCCAACATCGCCATAGCCGATGACCAGCGCTCGTTTGCCCGCCATTAGCATGTCCGTTGCGCGCTTGATCGCATCGTTGAGGCTATGGCGACAGCCGTATTTGTTGTCGTTTTTTGATTTGGTAACCGAGTCGTTGACATTAATGGCAGGAACTTTGAGATCACCCTGTGCCATCATTTCAACCAGTCGGTGAACTCCGGTTGTTGTCTCTTCGGTAATACCGTGGATCTGTTCCAACAGCTTGGGGTACTTGTTGTGGACCATCTCTGTCAGGTCGCCACCATCGTCAAGGATCATGTTTACATTCCAGGGCTTGCCGTCCTTAAGAATAGTTTGCTCAATGCACCACAGAAATTCCTCTTCCGTTTCACCTTTCCAGGCGAACACAGGAACACCCGATGCGGCAATCGCTGCAGCGGCGTGATCCTGGGTAGAAAAAATATTACAGGATGACCATCGCACATCTGCACCGAGCTCTACCAGCGTCTCGATAAGCACGGCGGTCTGTATAGTCATGTGGATACAGCCGAGAATATTTGCCCCTGCCAGCGGTTGCTCTTTCTTGTACTTCCTTCGCAGGGCCATCAATGCTGGCATCTCAGCTTCAGCCAGTTCAATCTCGGCACGCCCAAAATCTGCCAGTTCTATATCCGCTACCTTGTAGTCTGTCATCAAATATTCCTATAGTTACAATAAAGTGTCTTCTAAAAATCAATTAAAGCTGATGATAAGTCCTGACCTGGACCTGGAAGCCGTTCTTCAGGCCCAGGTAGAGGCTCTGTCCTTGTTCGAATCCCGCTGCTGATGCCCAGCCATCCAGCTCATCTGCATCGAAGCCGAGCCACAGGTCGCCGCAGGTGTCTGTGGTCCAATTCTGGTCATGCGCGCATAAGTCCGCGATGAGAAGGCATCCGCCCGCCTTGAGGTGTTGTTTCGCCTCGAAGAAAAAATTTATTGGTGATGCCAGATGATGCAGCACCATATTCAGCACAAGTAGTTCGCAGTTACCTTTGTGGTCGTGAAGTTCACCGACCAGGAAATTGACGTTGTCTTTTCCTGCCGTGGCGGTTTTCCTTCGTGTTTTCTCGAGCATTTCCGCGGTATTGTCGATTGCGGTAATGTTGTGAAATCGATTTGCCAGGGTGAGTATCAAGTCACTGTCGCCCGGACCGATCTCGATTGCAGTGGCGGTGGATGCGATTGACTCGTTATCAAGTACATCGTCGATGCACTGTGAGTAGTGGTTGTACTCGGCAATAAGATTCTGGTTTTCCTGGAAGCGATGTGCATTTTTCTTAAAAAACGACTTGGCTTGCTGATGTCGACAGTCGTAGACCTGCCTGATTCTGGACGCCTGATCGACCGGCAGTTCGGTTTCATCAATGGATTCAAACAGTGACTGCCTGAGTTGCCTCAAGGGGTCTTCGGCGTGAATCAGCGCCCGACGATAAAATATGGATGTCCCCTCGCGTCTGGTTTCAACCAGGTTTGCGTTGGCCAGGATCTTAAGGTGATGGCTTAGGGCTGATTGGCCAACTTCCAGTACCTGGCACAGTTCCAGAACGCCGAAGGATTCCTTTGAGAGCACTCTCAGGATTTGAAGACGCTGCGAATCTGCTGTTGCCTTGCAATAGTGGCTGAGCTGTTCGATGGAGGAGTTGGCCGGCATGGTTTGCGCTATCAAAAAGAGGTATATCAAAAAACGCCGATATAGTAGGGCAGGTCCTTTCAGGTTTCAAGCCTATATCAATTATTTTCAATATAAGCAGGCGCAGACATCGATTACCGATTTTGATCAATGATTGTATATACTCTTCCTATGACCGCAATCAACCAGCTACAGATGAGCTACAGCCCTGAAGAGGACAGGGTATTGTTGCGCCTGAACACGACTTCCGCTGAGGAGTTCCGATTCTGGTTGACCAGGCGTTACTGTCAGTTGATGGTTCAGGCCTTAAGTGCGCATCGAGCAGCTGACCTGGATGTTTCAAATCAGGTATCGCCGGTGGCGCGCAAAGCAGTTGAGGCGTTTAAACGGGAGGCAGCCGACTCCGGAGGAAATTTTAAAGATGACTTTAAGCCCAGTGATACATTTCCTCTGGGAGAAACCCCGGTACTGGCGCATAAGTTATCCTACAGGGTGTCAGAAAGTAAGTTAGCACTTACTATCATCCCCGGGTCGGGGCAGGGGGTGACGATAGCCCTTGATACACCGTTGAACTTTAATGTCACAAAATTGCTCAAATCAGCGGCACAGGCGGGTAATTGGGTGCTGGATTGGGGTGACGAAAAACGGGCTGGTGAGCAGGTTTCAGAGAATGAACGTCGGATTATTAACTAAATTGTCCGGATTATTCGTCTGGAACCTCATTGGTTCTCAATGAGGTTCCAGATTCTTTCCATACTTGATTGATATCATTATTCAACACGTCTCATGCTAGAACACAGAGCACGTGTGAAGCCCTAACACTCCCTCTCCCCCAAACAGTGTTAGGGCTTTTTTTGGATGCTTTTTCTTCAAGGCTTTTTCATCAAAGGGCTGGAGAGTGCTTAGCTGGCAGCGATTGAACTCTGGTGTGGATTCGAATCACGATAGATTGGAAGCACGACTTTGATGCTAATCCCTTTGCCGTCGAACAGGTTAGTCGCTTTTACCGACCCCCCATGACGTTCTGCGATGATTGCCGAAATGAAGCTTGTTGTCAGGGTTTGATTCCCTGATCGAGACCATGGAGTTAAAGACGCTGTCCAGCATGTCTTCAGAAATAGTGGGGCCCTGATTGGTGACAAAGAGCGTCAGGTTCTGGGCATCAGCGTTGATGCCAACTGTAATCGCTGAGCCTGGGTCAGAAAAGTCAATCGCGTTATCAATCAGCTTGTCCAGGAGTTGCTCTACGCGATAGTCCGACACTTTTGTAGCGATCCCCTTGTTGATTCCCTGATAGCTGAACTCTCGATCGGGGCGCGTGGTTCTGCAATTCGCAAGATAGTTCTGTACCAGGTCGCAAAGGTTAATAACCTCAGTTTCTTCCGCGGCAAGCGCATCTTCCAGACTTGCCGCATCGGCCAGGTTTTGAACGATCATTCCGATTCGCGTCACGCCTCGCTTTGCGGCATCGAGATATTTTTGACGAGCCTCTTCCGATTCCTCTACTTCAAGATTCTGCAAAGATGTAGAGAGCGTATTTAGCGGATTATTAATCTCGTGGCGAAGTGTGCGGGGCATGTTCTCGAGAAACTGGTTATGCCGGTGTAATCTGGCGAGCATCCCTGAAATACTGCGCGCAAGATCACCAATTTCATCTCCAGATTTGGTTTCTGCTGTCAGCTGATCGGCCTTCAACCGGCCATAAATATCAATCGCGTTGGTTGCCTCGCTTTCAAGTTTTCGGATCCGACTGGCGAGCCTGAGCGAAAAAACCAGAATCAGCGCAACGAAAATCAGTAGCGAGATAACGGAGAAATTGACGCTGCGCTGCAGCGCATCTCGGCGAAGCTTAAGGATCCGTTCCGTATTTTGTTTCAGGAGTACGGTGCCAATGATCTCGTTCTGGGCAATGATGGGATGTGCGGCAACGATGACTTCGCCTTCTTCATCGGAGTACCTTCTTTGGTAAGTGGCCCTGCCTGCAAGGGAGTCCTTGATGACTTCGTCGTCAACCATGGGAGAGGCCCTGAGGTTGGTTTCAATAATGTTGTAGAGCGGGTCCATCAACAAGGCAACCATGGAGAGCCAGGCGTCTGTCCAGTCTTCAGCAACATCGATCGCCTGGGTCGGGTTGGCCTGGTAACTTCCAACCTCTGCGCGAACTCTTCGTTGTGCGTCAATGACCTGAATACTTGCGCCGGAATAGCCCAGGCCCTCGATAATACGTAGTACCTCGGGAGACTTCAGGAGCACCAGCCCGTAGGCTTCTTTGCCAGCTGAAGGAAGCGTTCCCGTGATCGATTCGATGGCACGTGTTTCCGAGTCATCGACGTCTACCACGGCAAGACCAAATTGTCGGGCGGATCCGAGTAGTTCGAGCGGTATACGAAACTCAATCGCATAGCCACCTTTTACTTCGCCCATGAATCCCGGTATCCGGTTTTCTGGTTCACCCTGAATGGCGTATCGCCAATCGTTGTCGATCAGGTAGGCCGTAGTGACGCCAGGCTCTGTCATGGTTAGAACAACCTTTTTTATCGTCTCGTCCTGCCCCGTGAAGGTGATCCTTAGGTGATCGGAAAGGTCAAGCCTTAGAATATTTCTGTCACGAAAAACCAGCGCGTCGTCCTTTACAGTGACCAGCGCATAGATCTGGTCGTTGTGTTCGCCGAGCGCCAGGTGGAACTGGTTCAATGAAGGGTCTGATTCATTGACGCTATCGAGGTTGCCGAACCCTATGTTGTACTCGAGGACTTCTTCCCAATCGTTATCACGTCCATCAATCCGTATCGGGCTTTGCAGGGGATGAGCATAAAGTTGCTCATAACCTTCCGGCGACAGGGGAAGTTCATAAAAAAGGTCGGATCTGCCGTTCAACAGAGTAGAAATTCCTTCCGCGGTCAGTAGCTGTGCATTGGCCTGGCTATCGACAAGGAAATCTTCCATCTCGGAAAGGTACAGATAGCTGAACCATGGAATAACGACCAGGGCAAAGCTCATGAGTATCAGGAGCTTGGTCCCGAGCCTGGGCCCTCTTATTGGGGAAATTGCCAAGGCTACTGACCTGTTCTATTTGGCTGACCAACGATACCCATAGCCATATTCGCTCTTAATGCAATCAAATTCCGAGTCGATACCCTCGAACTTTTTACGAATGTTTCTCATGTGGGTGTTGATGGTGTTGTTAGTCACTAACGATTGCATGGTGGCGTTCATTAGGGTGTCATAAGAGACGGCGTGGCCGGGTACGCGGACGAGTTTTGCCAGCATCCGAAACTCCGTGCCGGATAGATTGATGGGTTGTCCCTTCCAACTGACCAATAACGCCTCTTGGTCAATCGACATGTCTCCCACCAACTTTGCCGTGTTGGCATTGCCGTTCGATTCGATGCGGGCGGTATTGATTCGAAGCAAAGAGCTTATACGCTCTGCCAGGTAGTTAAGAGAGATGGGCTTTGGTAAATAATCCCACGCACCCAGACGAAGTCCGGAAATCTTGTCGATCTCGGTTATTCGTTCTGTCAGAAAAATCACGGGAAGTGAAGGTGATCGAACCAATAGATCACGACAAATCTCGAACCCTGCATCCACCTCATCACCGAGTATGATGTCCAGAATCGCAAGGTCGGGTAACTCCCGGTCGAATCCGGCGAGCGCTTCCTGTCGGCTACTATAACCCACCACGTTATAGCCCTTTTTTGTGATGGCATCGATGTAATTGGCTCTTTGATCCGGGTCATCTTCAACAATGGCAATACTTTTAGCCATAACTACTCCTTGTTTGTGGTGTTGCGGTAACTATCAGACAGCAGAATATTCGAATAATCCAACTCAACTTGCTGGTTTTCGCAAAAAAATTGACGAATTCATCGGTTCTCCACATTAGTTCCGTGGAACTTTCACTTTCCTTCAAGCCCTGATTGCTGATTATGAGGTCAAATACACCTTGTTACATCGTAATCCCTCCGCGTCCTGGGGGGTAGAACACTGGGTAGAAGAGAGAAATCATGAAAGTATTTGTACCTATGTCTGACGCAGTCCTGGGGGACAATGGTGAAGTGTGTCAGAGTTTAATTCCGTTCGACCTGTCATTTCTGGGAAGTACGCAGGAACCCGATGAGGGCAAAAAACCCAGCAACTGGGTGTCGGATTATGATCGAGAGCAAGCCCGGCAACGCCTGTTCGCCGCTCAAGGATAGATTTACCGATCGCGGGTCCGGGTTGTTCAAGCCAAATCATGCCCTATTGAATCCATGCCCTAATGAATCTATGCCCCGTTGAATCCATGCCCCATTGAATCTATGCCCTATTGAATCTATTCCCTAATGAATCTATGCCCCATTGAATCTGTGCCCTGCTGAATTCATGCCCCATTGAATCTATGCCCCGTTGAATCTATTCCCCGTTGAATCCATGCCCTATTGAATCCATGCCCTATTGAATCCATGCCCGTTCGAATCTATGCACTATGGAATCTATGCCCCATTGAATGGCTGTCCTGATTGATATTCAGGGAAATTCCGCGCAGGTTCTAGAGTTCGCCCAGGCTCGGGATTGATGTCGCAGCCCCGGCACGCGTAACACACACCGCGGCGGCGCTCGTTGCCAGTGCCAGGCATTCCTCTACTGAATTCCCTGCGCTGTAGCCTGCGAGAAAGAACCCTACGTAGGTATCTCCTGCAGCGGTGGTGTCTATCGCGTCCACTTTCTTCGCCGGTTGAAACACAGAATCACCCTTGCTGGCATAGATGGACCCGGCTGCGCCTAGAGTTAGCAGGATATTGGTGGCGGCGAAACGAGATGACAGTATCGCAATGATGTCATCTGGCGCCGTTTTTGTAGTCAGTTCAAAGCCTTCAATTTCATTGATAACAAGTAGCTCGATTGCCTCCAGCGGCAAGGCATTGACGTCCCCACTCATGGGGGCCGCATTAAACACGACGCGCATTTTTTTTTCACAGGCTCTGTGGATGAGATAGTCAAGGGCGCTAATCTCGTTCTGGAGTAATAAAAATTCGCCGGACTGCGCGTCTTCAAGAGCTTCATCGATATCTGATTTTGTGATGGTTCGGTTAGCGCCGCCAAACAATACAATCGAGTTTTCACCTTCAGGTGTGACCTGAATATTGGCATGGCCGGTAGGGCCTGCATCAACTTTCATCATGCTGACATCAATATTTTTCGATGTCATGAGTTCTAGTAGCCAGCGACCATCTTCCCCGACTTTCCCGGCGTGCCTGACCTTCGCTCCAGCTGCCGCCATTGCAATAGACTGATTCAGGCCTTTACCTCCAGGGTGAACCTGGTAGTCGCTACAGGGGAGCGTTTCCCCGGGTGCTGCAAAATGTGGCACGGAATAGACATGGTCTATACAGCATGAGCCAAAGTTTAGTACCGGCATCGATATAACCTCTGTAAAGATTGAACATAGCCCTGGTATGGTTGGCCATTATACAGATCATAGTGTGCCACGGTGGGGCGACTGCCCCGGTTGGTAGAGCACTATCTTCGGTAGGCAGGCAGGGGAGGGGCGGTTCGACGCATCGATTCAATTCTCGGGAATCAAAGACTTCTCTCTCTTATCTGGTCCAGAAACTTGATAAGATATCGGCGAGTCGGGGTGTAGCTCAGCCTGGTAGAGCACTGTCTTCGGGAGGCAGGGGTCGTGAGTTCAATTCTCGCCATCCCGACCAAT
>LWDU01040171.1_pt1 | contig 10945 bp, 10 predicted proteins | sample 727161 | NCBI WGS metagenome assembly LWDU01 (sample SAMN04566230, study PRJNA314399) | hydrothermal vent metagenome | isolation source: deep sea hydrothermal plume seawater | place: Mexico: Gulf of California, Guaymas Basin | collected 2004-07-11 | reverse complement strand
GATATTGGAGCTGGCAGAACTGGCAGACGCCTTCCCCAACGCCACTTTCATCCTGAACCACATCGGACGTCCCTTGGGTATTGGCCCCTACGCCGGTCACCGGGACGAGGTGTTTGAAATCTGGAAGAAGGACATGACCACCCTGGCGGAACGGCCCAACATTGTGGTCAAAGTTGGTGGGCTAGGCAACAGGGTCAGCGGCTTCGACTGGGACACCAGACCATTTCCACCATCTTCAACGGAACTGGCCAAGACCACTGGACCCTATTACCTGCACGCCATTGAGACATTTGGGCCGGAACGCTGCATGTTTGAGAGCAATTTCCCAGTGGACAAGAATTCCTATTCCTACGCGGTCATCTGGAATTCCTTCAAGCGCATGACGCGTGACTTCTCCGACGCCGAGAAGGCGCTGCTGTTCCACGACACCGCTGCCAAGTCCTACAAACTGCCGCTGTTGTCTGAGCTATAGCCTAGAAGGGCCGCGCGGGGGAACTCCGACGGTAGACACCCGGTGATCCCGTTGCATGACCGTAGCTGCCGCCAATATATTCGTGCATCGTGTCAATCGCATGGGCATCCACCCAGGCTTGGGATTCAGGCACGTTTTCGTGCTCGAATTCGTACATTGTCAGATATTTTGGCTGTCCCTCACTAACATGGTAGCGGCGTACAAAGGAGCAGCTAGGAATGGTCAGATTCCTTGGCGTGCGATTGTTATCATAGTAGTCGTTGTACTTGGCCTCTATCTCGGCGGGCACGTCCATCCGCCCGATCTGTAGCGCCGGAGCCATCCCTCTTCCCGTGGTGTCCTGATCTATTTCATTGGGGTATATCTGAGTGCAGAGGCTACGGACCGTGCCGCGGCCAACCACGGTGGGTGCCAAGCGTTTGGTCTTCTCCGACGGGTTCTGAATCACTTCTTTGAAAGCATCGGTATTGGTCACCGCCACCGACTCAAGTTCGTAGATGACCAAATAACGTGGCCCGCCCTTCACGGCCTGATAGCGACCAGCGTCCAAGATCCCCGGCACCTTCAGCCATTCTGCTAGATGCTCTTCTTCGTACCAGGCGTTGAATTAGGCGTCGTACTCCGAATCTACGTCTGTGAAGAGCATTAATAAGGCCGAGCCTTTCTTTTTAACCATCTACAATTCCCTTCGACTCTAATTCGAGGTTTCGAGTACCAATGTAGCGAAGCGCATGAATATACCTCCCCTGGGCTCGGCCAGCGGCCCATTGGCCACCAGACAAGCAATAACATATTTGCTGCCGGGGACCGCGCTGGCGCTTAGTTCTACTCGCTGTGGAGCGTTAATCCCGACAATTACGCCGGTACTCCGGTCGATCTGCCCGTTGACCCAGACCTCGCCGTAGTTATCCACGTTGGTCTCAAACCACAACCGCGCCCCTTCCACTGTCATGCCATTGGTCTCATGGGGTAGTTCCACGGTTATCCGGTACCAGGCAAAGGTGAAACCTTCAGAGAGGCTCTCTCGAATATTAGCGCAGACCGGCCAACTAGAGTCGTCGAAGTCAGCCATTCGGGGCGGGCTGGCCAACAGACGTGCTGTTAGGCCCTCGTTGGGTTCTCCAGGCACAAATCCTTCACCGATACGCCATTCTCCTGCCACTTTCTGTCGGTCGTCGGCGTTGTTCAGATCCAGTGCTACTCTTGGCATCGTGTATCTCCTAACCCCCGTTTCGAATGAAGTCTGCTATGCGCTCACCAATCATCATAGTGGTGACGTTGGTGTTGGCACGGATGCAGTTGGGCATGACCGACGCGTCGGCGATGCGCAGGTTTTCAATACCGTGGACGCGGCCGTGCTGGTCAACCACCGCCATCCCATCTGAAGACGGACCCATCTTGCAGGTGCCGGATATGTGCTGGCCAGTGGTGACATCCCTGGCGCAGAACGCGTCCAGAGCATCGTCCGAAGACAGCTCTTCTTCGGTGGGTTCGATCCGATACTCGACTATGTCTTTGAACCCTTCACCTTCGCCAATGCTGGCACACGTACGCACCATCTCCCGCATCCTCTGTTTGTCGAACGGGTCCTCCAGATAGTGATATTCCAGAGACGGCTGCTCGTTAGGGTCAGTAGATGTAAGTTTCAATTCCCCGGAGCCCATGGCCAGGTCTAGCACGCCCAGCATGCGAACGCCTAGGGGTTCCATGCGGTCACCGCCCCGGTCAATACGCTCCGTGGCGTAGGACTGCATCAGGATCATCAAGTCATTGCGGTATTCCGAACCATCGGCGGTCCAGCGCAGGCCCATCTGCACCCTCGGCGCAAAGCCGTCCAGAGGAAAGTCTGCTTTGGTCTTGAAGGTCACGTAGATCATGGGATGGTCACGCAGATTTTGTCCCACACCGGGCAAGTCGTGCACCACTGGCAGACCCATCTCGTTGAGGTGGGCGGCGGGGCCAACCCCCGACAGCAGCATGATCTGTGGAGAGCCAATGGCGCCGGAACTGAGGATGATCTGGTCGGCTTCAGCCACAAATACCTCACCGCCAGACTCGACTTCAACGCCAACTGCTTTCTTGCCCTCGAATATTATTCGGCGGGTGGTGCAATTGGGCCTAATGGTCAGATTCAGTCGGTGCCGGGCCGGGTTCAAGTAGCCCAGAGCAGTGCTGAACCGGATACCGTTGGGGTTGTTGAACGGAATCGGGCCAATCCCAGAGGCCTCCGGGTGGTTGTGGTCGGGACTTTCCGGGAAGCCAGCAGATCGGCAGGACGTCTGAAACGCTGATTGGTCCGGGTTCAACTCATCCTGCTTGAACCGGCGGGCGATTATCGGTCCGTCGCTACTATGAAAATCGTCTTCCGGAAAGTCGGTATCCGTCTCAATCTTCCGAAAATATGAAAGACATTGGGTAAAGCTCCACTCGTCGTTGCCCATGGCAGCCCACGAGTCATAGTCCTCGGGCACGCCGCGCAGAAACACCTGACCGTTGATGGCGCTGGAGCCGCCGGTAACCTTGCCACGGGGGACCATCATCGGCGGCGAGGTTTCGGTGGCCTTGCCCCAGTACTGCCAGTTATGGTCGCTGGTCATGATGTCTGTGGCAGTGGCGTAGCCGAATTTCACCTCGTCGGGCAGTTGCTCAAACTCTGGGTAGTCTGGGCCCGCCTCCAGCAGCAGCACGGAGCGGTTAGAGTCCTCGCTAAGCCGAGAAGCCATGATCGAGCCGGCCGAGCCAGCCCCAACAACTATCACGTCGTACTTCATAATCTATCTCCCAAATTCACGCCTGTCAGATATTCACGTCTCACGACGTCGGTCCAAATATTCGCATTAGACTACGCCAGGCCGGAGCATCGCAGGCCCAGATAATAGTGGCGAGGCCACCCAGCGTCAACTGCCAGCCTATTTGACAAGCAGATGCGTATGATTAGAATGTCAGAAGCCAATTTAAAACGAGGACATAAACATGCTCAAGCACTTTGGTAGCTTGTATGCCGGACACGTGGACCTGGGCGACCTGGGACTAGGGGCAACTGCCCTCAATGACCGTCGCTTTCCAAACGAACATTTGATTACTATCTATGACCGTGTCGAGAAACTGGTCAAAGTTATGGATGACCTTGGCTACCACAGCTTCTGGGCTGCGGAACACCATTTCCAACACGAGGGCAATGAGACTATACCGAACCTGCTGTTGCTGTACGTGCACCTAGCCAACATCACCAAGAACCTGAAATTTGGCTGTGGCTTCAACATCAACACCATGTGGCACCCGCTGCGACTGGCCGAGGACTATGCCACTGCCGATATCCTGACCAATGGGCGGGTCATCTTTGGCGTGGGCCGTGGTTATCACTCCCGCGAGGTCAACACCTTCGGAGTGCCCAGTATCGACATCGATAACGAACTCAACCGTGAGATCTTCGAAGAACAGATTGAGATCATCATGAAAGCCTTCAACGAGGAATCCTTCTCCCACAAGGGCAAGCACTACACGCTTCCGCCAGAGGTCCCCTACCGGGGATACACCCTGAAGGAGCTCACGTTGGTTCCTCGACCCAAGAACCTTCCAGTCGAGACCTGGCAGCCAATGGTCAGCGCCAGCCAACAGGCCATGGATTTCATGGCCAAGCACGGCATCCAGCCAGTGGTTGGCGGTGGCGCAGTCACGGGCGGTCCGTCCGAAGAAATCATCAAGCGCTGGACCGATACGCTGGTAAACCACGGCTACAAAGACATCCAACTGGGCAGCAGGCTAACCATTGGATTGCCCACGTTCATCGCCGATTCTGAGAAAGAGGCTATTGAGCAGTCACGAAAATACCTGGAAGAGGACATGAAAATGTTTGGGCCTCTGGGCTTCTTCCGGGGCTTCAGTCAAGAGATGCTGGACGCTCTGAACGATCCCAAGCGCGCACCCACCGCCGGGCTGCCCACCATGGAAGATGCCGTAGCGGCGGGTTCCTGGCTCTGTGGAACTTCCGAGCAGATCACGGAAAAGATCATGGATATCCAGGACCGGTACCCCGGTCTGGAGTACATGCACGTGGGCTGCGGCCGCCAGGGCACTCCATTGGAAGTGATGATTGAACAGTTGGAGCGGTTCGGCAAAGAGGTCATGCCCAAGTTCCGCGCCAAAGCGGATTAACCTCATAGGCGATTCAACCCGGACTTCGGGGGTGACGCACGCGCGCCGGTTGATTACCCCGTACCCGTTGTTTGATGAAAGTAACTGAAGGAACGTAGATGAACGAGCCGATTGAACCGGATCGTCCAGATGCATTGGCAAGTCCCGAGGGGCCTTCGGAGGGCGAGATCCCTGACATATCGCCTCAATCGCCCAAATCCAGGTGGGCGGCATTAGAAGTGCTGTGGGTCGCCTTACGGCTTGGTCTCACTTCATTCGGCGGCCCCATCGCCCATCTAGGATATTTTCGTGAAGAGTATGTCCTCCAGAGGCGTTGGCTGGACGAGACCAGCTATGCGGACGTGGTGGCTCTATGCCAATTCTTACCGGGTCCGGCCAGCAGCCAGGTGGGCATTGCCGTTGGTTACATCCGCTCCGGGATGGCGGGCGGGCTGGCAGCTTGGATTGGATTCACCTTGCCATCGGCGTTGGCTCTGATGCTGTTCGCCTACGGAGTGGAGGAGTTCGATGTCATTGACGCTGGCTGGCTGCACGGACTGAAGCTGGCGGCGGTGGCGGTGGTGGCCCAGGCAGTTTGGGGCATGGGTAGGAATCTTGCGCTGGACCGGGATAGGGCGACCATCGTAATCGTGGCTGCTGTTGCGGCTCTGGCCTGGCAGTCTGCAATCATGCAGGTCTTGATAATCCTGGTGTCGGGATTCGTCGGCTGGAAGATCCTCAAGGTGGATGCCGTCCAGAGTAGCAAGGACTCCCTTTCGACGTTCATTCCTAAGTGGATGGGCATCGTTGCGCTAGTGGTCTTCTTCGTGATACTGGCCGGATTACCATTGGCACGACAATTGGAATCGAGCCACACGCTGGCAATCTTCGATAGCTTCTTCCGTTCCGGCTCACTGGTTTTTGGTGGTGGACACGTGGTGCTGCCACTGCTCCAGTCTGAGGTGGTCGGACCCGGATGGATGACCAACGCTGAGTTTGTGGCAGGCTACGGAGCAACACAGGCTGTACCAGGCCCTCTGTTCACCTTCAGCGCTTATCTGGGCGCAGTAATCAGTCCGGGGCCGCAGGGTGTCGTCGGCGGCGGGCTGGCTCTGGTCGCGATATTCCTACCCTCGTTCCTGCTGATAACCGGAGTCCTGCCATTTTGGGACCTCTTACGCAGGCGAGACGTCTTTCGACGAGCCTTGAATGGAGTCAACGCCGCAGTAGTGGGACTACTGCTCGCCGCCCTCTACAATCCAGTCTGGACCAGCGCGGTCGAAACGCCCGAGGACTTTGCCTTGGCCATTAGCGCTCTGGGGCTGCTGATGTTTTGGAAGACCCCGCCTTGGATGGTGGTGTCCCTAGCCGCTGGCGGGGGCGCAGCGATCGCCTACACCTGAGTCACTGAGTGAGGCAAATACGCTCTGCGCGGAACCTGGAAATTGAAACGAGGCACAATATAACAGGTTGAATCCATGGAAAGCCCAAGGTCTCCCCAACATTCTTTCTCTTGTTTCTCGCGTTTAGGGGCATTTCTCACTATGTCATCGGTGCTCATGTTGGGACCGCTATTGGTGGAGTTAGCCGGCGAGTTCCATACTTCAGTGGCTGTTGCCGGGCAACTGGCAGGAGCTACCTCCATCGCCTGGGGAATTACGGGGCCATTAATAGGCCCGATTTCCGATTCCTATGGTAGACCGCTAGTGCTCTTCACCGGCGTGATGCTCCTTGGAGTGGGATTCCTAGGGTCGGTCGTAGCCTGGAACTATGGTTCCCTACTGGGGTTCCGGCTACTGACAGGGGTGGCTGCAGCGATGGTTTCTCCCACCTCTATCGCGGCGGTGGCCGACATTTTCCCACCGGAAGGCCGAGGCAAGGCCATCGGCTGGATTATGACCGCTTCTGGTATCAGCGCCGCTATAGGGGTAGCTATGGTAGCTCTCTTACTGGATGTAGGTGGTTGGCGCCTACCATTTTTGGTCTTCGGGAGCATGACGTTTGTTTTATGGCGCTATTGTGGGTTTGGTTCCCCCAAAGCCAGAAGCAACCTGGTCAGTCGCTGTCGTTCTTCACCCATTACCGGGAAGTCGGGTCCAACGCACGATCTGGTACGTGCTGACCGCCAACGCGCTGTTGCAAATGGCGTTTCTCGGCGTCTTTAGTTACTTGGCCACCAACCTCATCCAGACCTACAGTATGACCGTGGATGAAACCGTGCTGCCGTTGACCTTGGCCGGACTTGGTGTGATTGCCGGTGGATTAATCGGTGGCCGGATAGCTGACTCCCGTCGCCGATTGAGCCTACTTACCCTTGCTGCCTCACTCGGCGGACTGCTAGCAGTCTTAGTATTCGTTGGTACTGTTTCTCCCTGGCTAACTGTGGCCTTCGCCTTTGGGGTCACGGCGTCGCTGAGGGTATCATCTTCAATTACGCCAACACTGTTATTGGAGTTGGCTGATAGCTTTCGGAGCAAGGCTACTGAGATGTTCGCCGTAAGTAATCAAGTCGGCGTTTTTGGAGGCGCGTCCATCGGGGGAGTCATGCTTGCATTAGGCGGATTCCCGATGGTGGAAATCTTCTGCCTAGGCGCGGCAGGAGTGGGTGGTGCGCTGGTTATACTGAAGGTCCGGAATTCGGCGGACTTCCTAGAGCGCATTGCTCTACAGGAGGCTAATTCTGACTAAGTTTTTGAGGATTCTTCAGTGTTTGCACAGAGAGTAATTTGGCCTGGAACTCGAATATCCCCATCCCTTTTGGGGAAGACCTTGTCACCGAAGAGGTCCATGGCCCGCATTACATCATCGTGAGTGGTGTTTCCGGCCTGGATCATGAGCAGTATCTGGTCTACACCCAGTTTCTCGCATCTCTCCAGGACGCGACAGGCAGAGTCGGCGTCGCCGCCAATTACCAGGCCGTCTTGAATTAGGTCCTCATTTGACCTCTTCAGTATGGCTTCCCGGACTCCAGGCCGACTCACCGTCGCCTGTTGGCCTTCATAGTACGCCCCAGTGTGGCTCCCAAAACGCACCTTCTGCATTTCAGCATCATTGTCGCCGGCATACCACCTGGCGGCCGCACAGGCTTTGTCCCGACCAACCGTGTAATCCTTGTCGATGTTGCCAATCCCGAAAGTAGCCACCTGGTGATTGGCAAAGCCGCCAACGGGAGTGCAATCCAATGCGGCCTCACGGTAAGCACGGATGGCCGGCTCAAGCTCAGAAGGTTCCATCCCGGTTAGGCCTAGTATTCCTAGTCCTTTACTCGCGGCGTCGGCATAGGTGGCCGGCTGGCTCCCGGCAACCCACAGCGGTGGGTGCGGTTTTTGAATCGGCTTGGGAATCAAATGACGCTGGGGCAAGTCCGGATACCATTTACCCTGCCAACCGGGGAAGAAGTCATTGAGGAACATGGAAGAAATCACCTCTAGCGATTCTTCCCACACCTCTTTGGACTGATCAGAGTTAACCCCAAAGGCCTCTATGTGGTACGGCGATGCCCCTCTGCCGGTCCCGAACTCAACCCGTCCATCGGAGAGATGGTCCAGAGTCGAGACGTATTCGACCACTCGATAGGGGTGGTTGCAGGGCAGCACAACCACGGCCAGTCCCAGCCTAATGGTGAATGTGTGCTGGGCGAGGGCCGCTAAAAATAGCTCAGGGGAGGAGCTATGCCCAATCTCGGGGTAGAAATGGTGCTCAGTCTGCCAGTAGTACTCAAAGCCAACCGATTCAGCGTGGATTGCCTGGGCCATGGCCTCTTTATAGAGCAGAACCTCGCCGTCCTCTCGCCATGGCTTGGGCATTTGAAGCTGGCTGAAATAGCCGAATTTCATCTAAAACCTCAGTCCATAAGTAACACTTCAATCCACAGGTGGAACCGCGGTCCACCGACCTAAACTATACATGTTTCTAGGGAAACTCGTGCGTGTCAGGATTGCCGAGGTTCTCCCGATCAAAAAGATTTTTTCCACACCAATACAAAAAATCCTTCCCTTTCCAAGAACTTGGAAGGGGAAGGATTTTTGTTTTCTGGTCGGGGTGGTCGGATTCGAACCGACGACCCCCTACACCCCATGCAGGTGCCCTGCCGGACTGGGCCACACCCCGACGCTCCTAAGAGTATAACACGCCTAGGCAGGCGCCGGGAGTAGGGACTGTAATCACCCATATTGGTGTCTCATTCCTACCCCCTTCGCACTAACCAAAAATCCCTGACGCCTTGTATGTTGGACGCTCCGAAGCTTACTTTATGGCCGCAGGATAGTTCGTGTTCTGTGTCGCCTACGGTTACGCTTTCGCCGTTGTAGGACGTATCGACCACTTTTTGCAACAGAGCATCGTCGTTTTCGTCCAGTGGCTTTCGGCAACCTTGCCGGGGGCATTCCCGCTTGTTCACTCTTGACTCCGGTTACAGCTACCTAGTTATTCACGATTGGATTAGGTCTAATCTTAGTCGGCAGCACAGGCATGGAACAAGCACAACCGCCCAGCTTGCATCCTCCACACGTTGCCACTCACCCTCCCGAATAGGCATAATGGCTGAAACCTGAAAGCTGATAGCTAGGAGGAACTCCGCATGCCCGGACCCCTGGACGGCGTCAAGGTGGTCGATTTCACCGAGATTATTGCTGGGCCCTTGGCTGGCCGGTTGCTGGCCGACTTGGGCGCTGACGTGATCAAGGTTGAGCCGCCTTGGGGCGAACCCTGGCGGCTGACCCAACGGTTCACCGACACCGAAAGCCGCACCTTCATGACCTACAACCGGGGCAAGCGCAGCCTGCCGCTGAACCTGACCAAGCCCGGCTCCGCGGAGATACTGAAAAAGCTCATACCGGGGATGGACATCGCCTTGGTGAACTTCAGGCCCGACGTTGCCGCCAAGCTGGGCGTGGATTACGAGACTCTCTCTGAGATTAACGCTCGGCTGATTTACTGCGAGTTGACTGCCTACGGTCGAGAAGGCCCCGACGCCGACCGCCCCGGCTACGACATGATCGTGCAAGGCATGACCGGCATGGTCTCATCGGAGACCAAGACCCTGGATGGTGTGCCGTCATGGGTCTGGTCCAGTCCGCTCATCGACACCTCTGCCGGCATCACTATGGCTTGGACTGTGTGCGCCGCGCTATACGCCAGGGAGCGCACCGGCGTGGGTCAGAAGATCGAGACGAGTCTGCTGGCCTCGGCGCTCAACCTGATGGGCGCCAGATTCCTGCATGTGGAAAATCTAGATAAAGAAACCCGTGAAAATACGATTAACGACCTGGATAAGATGCGGCACGATGGAGCAACCTACGACGATATGGTGGCCGTATCGCCGGGTAGTCGCCGCCGAGAGCACCACGGCAACCTGTATTACCGGATCTACTACACGTCAGATTCACCCATCAGCGTTGGTTGTCTCAGCGACCCTCTGCGACGTCGGTTGCTGGAAGTATTGGAATTGACCGATGACGGCCTGGAGCCCGGCTGGAACCCGCTGCTGCCCGAGTCCCGTGCCTACAGTCTGGCGTTAGAGAAGACGGCCGAGGAGCTGATCGCCTCCAGGCCAAGCGCTGAATGGTTGCAGATATTCGAAGCACGTGCCATCCCCGCCGGCCCGGTCCGTTTCATCGAGGAATTGTTCGAAGACGAACAGGTGGTTGCCAACGGGATGGTGACCGACGTGGAACACAGCACGGAAGGCACGGTCAAGATGATGGGGCCGCTGGCCCACTTCCTGGGCACGGTGCCAACTCCGCCCCTAGCGTCCCCGGCCCTGGGCCAGCATGCCGCCGAGATTCTGCAAAACCTGGGCTTTACTCAACAAGAAGTAGATGGCTGGCGAGACGATGGGGTTATTAGCTAATAGCTGACAGCCCCGATTATATCGAAGGCCTTCGGCTATCAGCGTTCAGCAGTGAGCGAATAAAGAAAGGGTCCCGATGAATCGGGACCCTTTCTTTATTTGCTCACTTTTGGGCCTAGGCTAATTCCTGGTTACTGCAGGCCGTCCAAGAAGCTGATGATGGCGGCGTTGAACTCGTCAGGCTTCTCCATCTGAGGTTTGTGGCCACAGTTGTCGATGGTCTTCAGGGTGGCGTTACCTAGCAGCTTGGCATACATCTCGCCGCATTCCACGGGGAAGATGGCGTCCTGCTTGCCCCAGATGACCAGGGCCGGCGTTTTCACACCACCCAAGAAGTAAGGCAGGCTGGGGTTGTGGAGGTAGGGCCTCCAGCAGAGCCGAGACATCATCTCTTTGTTAGCGTGAAGGATCGCAGCCTCTTCAGGGGAGCGCTCAGCGGTGATCTGGTCGAAGTTCGGCACCTGTTCTGCGTTGTGGAAACCCAATTT
>LWDU01043586.1_pt1 | contig 10949 bp, 9 predicted proteins | sample 727161 | NCBI WGS metagenome assembly LWDU01 (sample SAMN04566230, study PRJNA314399) | hydrothermal vent metagenome | isolation source: deep sea hydrothermal plume seawater | place: Mexico: Gulf of California, Guaymas Basin | collected 2004-07-11 | reverse complement strand
TAGCAGGGGTCATTGATCTTGTGGGCCCAGATGTAGACAAATCGGTTTTGGGATCACGGGTAGTAGTCAATCCATCGTTGAATTATGAGTGGTACGAAGCACGGAATTCTGGATTTTCCTCATTTGAAAGACCTTTTCAGATCTTAGGCGAACACACCCAAGGTGGTATGGCTGAATATTGTGTCGTTCCTATTAAGAACCTCATGGAAATCCCCCAAAATATTCCATTCGAATTAGCAGCGGCAGCTCCAGTGGCATATGTGACAGCTTGGCATGCTTTAATTGGTAGGGGGAGGCTTTGTCCTGGAGAAAGTGTTTTGATAACTGGGGCTTCGGGTGGAGTTTCCACTGCGGCTATACAAATATCAAGATTGATGGGTGCGAGCGTCTATGCTGTCACCAAAGGATCTGAAAAAGTGGCCCAGGCTAAATCTCTCGGAGCAGATTATGTATATGATAGGGAGTTAGTGGATTTTGCTCGGGAATTGTGGAAGGATACCAAGAAACGTGGGGTAAACGTAGCTCTTGACTCTGTGGGAGAACCGATGTGGGAAGGCTGTTTGCGATCAATGGCACAAAGTGGTCGACTCTTGGTCTTCGGCGGTACTGGGGGATCAGTGATAACGAGTGATGTGCGGTCTATTTTTTGGAAGCAACTGTCGATTATAGGCTGCACCATGGGAAATCCTAAGGAATTCCAAAGGGTTATGCGACTCGTCTTTGAGGGAAAATTGGAGCCATCTATACACGCTGTCATGCCTCTCGACCAGATCCGTGAAGCGCATGATTTACTTGAGAAAGGAGAGGTCTTCGGCAAACTGGTGCTGGTACCATGAGGAAATTACAAAAACAGGTTGATGAATGGATTTCTCGATTTGAAGAGGGTTACTGGCCTCCCTTGGATACCCTTGCCCGGTTCCACCGCTTTGGGAGTAAGTCGAAGAAAACAGAGGAGAAAGAGCAGGAGGTGTCCGAAGAATTAGCTGACGTTTTATTTGTAATCATTTGTCTTGCGAATAGCCAGGATATCGATCTAGGAGCAGCTTTCCAGTCTGTTATGAAGAAATATCGAGATCGAGATGGTGATAGGTGGACGCTTAAGGTGGATTTCCAGGAAGATGGTTCCTAACCCTTCCGTCGACCAAATAGCCACCAGTTTTAGAAAAGACACCTCCTCCGTAGGCCGACAGTGTTGCCTTAGGTTGGCCAGCAGCTGATGAGATGATCGAGGTCGTCGATGGTATTGTAGAAATGCGGGCTTACTCTGACATGTCCTGGCCGACTGTCAAGGATGATATCTTTCTCAGACAATTTTGCTACAATCCTCTCTGGATGATCTGACTTGATCATCACTATAGCTGAGCGATTCGAAGGATCTTCTACCTAGGTTCACAAGGTTGTTAATAAGGTATTCTCTGAGCTGGGTGTTCTTATGGTGTATCTTTTCTATGCCGACCTCGTCGATACATTCTTGGCCACCCAATGCAGTATATATTGTAGGGAGTGCAGGAGTACCCATTTCGAAGCGCCGAGAGTCCTGGTGCGGCTCGAAATGATCTAGCTGAAAATCGAATTGATCTCTGGAAGCAAACCAGCTGGTGATTCTTGGTTGCATTGCTTCTATGAGTTCATTTCGGACATAAAGATAAGAAAGACCCGGTCCTCCACACAGCCATTTAAGAGATCCGGTGGTATAAAAATCTACCGAACTATTTTCCAGATCGACAGGTATTTGTCCGGGTGCTTGATATCCATCAATGAGTAAGAAAGCACCAGATTCATGTGCTATATCAGCCAGAGATTCTACATCCTGAATGTAGCCGGTCGTGTAAAAAACATGGCTGGTAGCAATAAATGCAGTTTTTTCATCCACGGCATCGGCGAACTGTTGAGGATCTATGTGAATTCCATCAATGCTGGGCAGAACAACCAATTCGATATCTGGCTTGACGGCCCACTGAAATGCTAGGGTCGGAAAGTCCAACTCAGTGCAGATAACTTTATTTCGTTTTCTGTAGTCAACGGATTCGGCTATTACTGACAGTGCCGTGGATGTGGAGGGCAGGAAAGCCAATTCTTCTGGCTGTATGTTTAAGAATACAGAAACACGGCCGCGGAGTTCCTCTATGACGTTTCCCCAGGTGTTATACCAAGCGGAAGCACCCCAACTGTTCCATATTTTCTGAAACTCCTCTAAGTGACCCATGGAACGCAGGGAGAGAGCTCCGAGGGAACAGGAGTTTAAATAGGTCTTGTTTTTGAGGATAGGAAATTCCGAACGGATTTTGTTAAGCTCCATGAGCAGGCTCTCAAATTAGTAGGTGTGCTGGCAGTCCAAAGAGTTTGTAGGTTTGTTTAACCCGTTGTTTTTATCCCATGTTCGGAAGTGAAGATGTAACCTTAAGGTTTGCGAGTATTCGACGATAGGTGCTATGAGCGAAAAAATAGACTTTAGACAGGGCCTAGAGAACAAGATTCAATCACTGGGATTTGATTTTTATGGTATCGCCGGTGTAGAGCTGAGTTCTCATATGGATTTTTATCGAGACTGGTTGGATAAAGGGGCACACGGCGAAATGCAATATCTGGCCAGAAAGGACTCCGTTACTAGACGCTCTGATCTCAGGGAAACCTTGCCTTCCATCCAGACAGCACTGGTAGTCGCCCAAAACTATTTCCAGGATGATTCTATTGATCATCTTGATGATCAATCTCGGGCTGTTTTTGCAAGGTATGCCCGGGGTGAAGATTACCACGATGTCATCGGGAAGAAACTAAAGACCCTTCACAGATGGCTGAATGATTTTGTAGGCAATGAGGTGGAAGCACGTCTGTACGTGGATACAGGACCCATACTGGAGAGAGAATTAGCACAGATGGCTGGCATTGGATGGTTTGGTAAGAACACTATGCTCATTAATCCCAGAACGGGGTCGTTTTTCTTCTTGGGAGTGCTATTGATGGATTTGGACATCTCGCCTGACCAATCTTTTTCGAAGGACCATTGTGGGTCGTGTAAGGATTGTTTGGATAGCTGTCCGACTGGTGCACTTTTGGGGCGGGACTCCAATGGGGCCCCAGTTATGGATGCACGAAAGTGTATATCGTACCTGACCATCGAGCACAAGGGAAGCATCCCCTGTGAATTGAGGCCTAAGCTGGGGAATAGGGTCTATGGATGTGACATCTGTCAGGACGTTTGCCCCTGGAACAAGAAATTTTCTACATCGACATCGGAGTCTGCATTTAAAACAGGAGAAGAACTGGATGGACCTGACCTACTGGATCTGGGTCAGGAACTGGTTAAGATGGACGAGGCGGACTTCCAGACTAAGTATAGAAAATCACCTATAAATCGTACAAAACGTAAAGGGCTACTGAGAAATGTGTGTGTAGCTATGGGCAACTGGGGTTCTTCTGAGTGCATTCCTGTACTACAGCGAGCACTAGATGATCCAGAGTCCGTAGTGCGCGAGCATGCTGCCTGGGCTCTGGAGCAAATAAATATCAAGACTAGTGATTAATATGTTTACCACGAATATAGAAAGTCAGTGATCCCAATGAGGAGTGTTAATAAATAGTGTTAGTTTCATGTTATGAATGTTCTAAAGAAATCTCAGACAAGGCATCCGCCTGTCCAGGTTGTGGAGCACCGAGGGGAAGAGGTTGGTTCAAAGATTACTATGAAGAACGTCCTCTGCTAAGAGAAGGCGGACACTATAGAGGGCAAAGGGATGGAAAGTACAAAGAGTACTTTGTGAATGGTGAGGTTGCAGTCTTGGGAGAATACTCTTCTGGCAACAGAATCGGTATCTGGACATCCTTTCATCAGAATGGGTCGGTTTGGAAGATCACACAGTTTGAAGAAGGTAAGAATAGAGAAAGTTTGGTTGGTGAGTACAGGGAGAACTATGATAACGGCCAGTTGCAACAGAGAGGATTTTACGATGCGGGCCAGAGAAATGGTTTATGGATAGAATATTATGCCAATGGTCAGATACATGAAAAAGTGAGCTGGAAAGATGACTGCCGGCATGGGCCATACGAAGAATATGATCAAGATGGAAGACTGAGATCAAAAGGAGTTTTTTGTATGGATGAGAAATGTGGTTCCTGGATAGAGGAGGACGATCAAGTCGATTACAATCCCTGTCCCAAAGACAGCAAGTAAGTGGCGGAAGAGGTCATTTGTGGAGTATCGCTTCATAGGAGAAAGGAAAAATGAATAGACTACATTTGGAATGGGCAGAAGAGTCGAAAACCATAAGGGTTTTTCGTCGAGTAAGCCTTTTATGTGTGGGGGCTAGCCTCCTTGGTTTTTATTCGGGAGTTGCGGGTCAGGATGTTGACATGTCCGTGTATCAAAGAGACGCGAATAGAATTATCGAGGCAGCTACTGGGACCCATCGAGCATATGAACGTCTGGGAGATCTTGTAGACACTTTTGGCCACAGATTGAGTGGCAGCGTAGCTCTAGAACAGGCGATTGATTGGATTGTACAGCAAATGGAAAATGACGGACTCGACAATGTTAGTACAGACCACGTGATGGTGCCTCATTGGGAGAGAGGGCAAGAATCCGCAACTATGACTTTGCCCAGGGTAATGCCGATGCCGATGCTTGGCCTTGGTGGTAGCATAGGGACTCCTGTCGGCGGCATAAAAGCAGAAGTCATGGTGGTGAGTAGTTTTGAGGAGCTAAACGAGCGCAAAGAAGAGGCCGCGGGACGTATAGTTTTATACGACGTCGAGTTCACGACCTATGGAGAGACGGGTTTGTACCGGCGCCAAGGAGCCGCCGAAGCTGCAAAAGCAGGGGCGGTTGCTATGTTGTTGAGATCTGTAGGTCCTTTTGGAATACAGACCCCACACACTGGAAACATGTCTTATCAGGATGGGGTGACTCAAATTCCTGCAGCAGCTATTACGATGGAACATTCAATGATGATAAAAAGGATCATAGATAGGGATCAGAGGGTGGAGGTCAATCTTACCATGGGAGCTGAGTGGTTCCCTGATGCACCTTCACGCAATGTCATGGGCGAGATAACTGGCAGAGAATTTCCGCAAGAAATTGTAGTCTTTGGAGGGCATATCGATTCCTGGGATGTAGGACAGGGGGCGATGGATGATGGAGGTGGGGTAGTGGCAGCTTGGGAAGCTATCCGACTACTAAAAGAGTTGGGTTTGAGGCCTCGTCGAACTATCCGTGCAGTGGGGTGGACCAGTGAGGAGAATGGGGGTCCTGGTGGAGATGAATATCGACGGCAAAATGATCCCGATGGTAGCAATCATGTTTTGGCTATGGAGTCAGATGGTGGGGTGTTCTCGCCACAAGGTTTTGGATTCACTGGGTCAGAAGAAGCCTTTCAAATAGTGAGTGCTATAGGGGCCTTACTACAACCGATCGGATCAAATTCCATTACTAGAGGAGGTGGAGGTGCGGATATTGCTCCACTTATGGCGGAGGGTGTTCCAGGCATGGGCCTTCAAGTAGATGGTACAAAATATTTTTGGTACCACCATACAAATGGTGACACGTTAGATAAGCTCGATCCTGATGAGCTGGCCAGGGTAGTTGCTACTATGGCTGTTATGGCTTATGTAGTGGCTGAAATGCCTGAGCCTTTACCTCGATAATGTAGCCCAAAGAAAGGGTAGGAACTAAAATTGCTAGTATGGCAGGACTGATGTTTGTTCTTGTGCATAACTAGGAGGGCCATCGAATGTACTTTAGCGAAGTAGTGGATTGGGTGATGGAAGTGATTACCTTCTTTTGCTGGACCTAAAACTCTTAGGAAAACAATTGAATAAACGAATTGTTCTTGCTCAACTTTTAACGATTGGGTTGTGGCTTTCAATCCCCCTATCTCTGCAACCTCAGCAGGCGACATCGGGGTCCCGGCCAACTGCTTCAGCTTCTCAGATTTCCAATCCTCCTGTTGTCGATGGGAGAATGGAGGATGTCGCTTGGGAGGAGATACCTATAATTACTGGTTTTGTGCAGAGAGAGCCGATGGACGGGTTTCCAGCTACTGAACGAACTGAAGTCAGAGTGGTTTTTGATGAGGAAGCTCTCTATTTCGGGGTTTGGGCCTATGACAGTAACCCAGGGGGAATCATTGCAGGCGATCAGATTCGCGATTATGAAGTGCAGGACAGCGATGCCGTAGTAATGATTCTAGATACCTACAACGATGACCAAAATGGGTTTGTTTTCGGGACTACACCTGCTGGCATCGAATACGACGGTCAGGTTGCAAATGAGGGACAAGGATCGGGCCGGTTTCTAGGTGGTGGATTCAACCCTCAACGTAGGTTTCAGTCGGGATCAGGAGCGGGTTTTAATAAGAATTGGGATGGCAGCTGGGAGGTCGCTACGTCGATAGACGCAGAAGGTTGGTACGCAGAGTTCCGGATTCCTTTTAACACCTTGAGATATGGGGGGAACAATGAGACTTGGGGTCTAAATATATCTAGGAGGATTAGGCGTCTAAATGAGGAATCTTTCTGGTCGTCAGTGCCGAGGGAATTCAATCTTTACCGCTTAAACTATGCTGGTACAATGATTGGCCTCGATCCGCCTTTTCAGCGTTTGGGTACAGTCACCCCCTACGTTCTCTCGTCAACCGCACGGAACTATGAGATTGGAGAATCTTCCTTCGGCAGCGATGTCAATATAGGCGGGGAAGCCAAAGTGCAGGTGACCCAAGGTCTTACTTTAGACGTCACGGCCAATACTGATTTTGCTCAGGTAGAGGTGGATGATCAACAGATTAATCTTACAAGGTTTTCACTACTATTTCCTGAGAAACGGGCATTCTTCTTGGAAAATGCAGGCTTCTTTGCAGTAGGCGGTGGTGGGGCTGATCTTTTCTTTAGCCGAAACATAGGGATCGTAGATGGAGGGCGTGTTCCCATTAAGGGAGGAGGACGGCTTTCTGGTAAAGCTGGGGGTATGAACCTCGGCTTGCTCCACATTCAGACAGGAGACTCAGGAGGACGTCAGGGGGATGCCTACTCAGTAGCTCGTGTAGCTCGTGAGCTGCCTAATAGATCTCGCATAGGAGCTCTAGTGGTAGACAGGTACAGGGGTGGCACTAGTGATCACAATAGAACCTATGCGGCTGACGTTAGGGTTGGGGTCGGGGAAGCAGTAACGGTAACCTCCTTTCTGGCTCAGACGGAAACTCCTGGATTAAGCGACAAAGAAAGAGCTTTTGACCTTACCGTAAATGGGCGGACTCGAGACTGGGCCCTTACTCTTCAGGGGCGTGAGATTGGTGAAAATTTTAATCCCGAAGTGGGCTTTTTGCCTAGGAAGGGATACCGGTACTATCAAAGTCACCTTATGAGATATCTTCGTCCCAGCCAGATTTTTCGTGAGATTCGGCCACACGTTTCCTACTTCACATACAGAAGTCGAAAAACTGGTATTAGGCGTGGGTTTGAAGAATCTTCTCGGTTGCACATAGATACTCACTGGGAGTGGCCTAGTGGGATGGTGTTGTACACAGGGACTAACTGGATCAGTGAAGGGCTCTCGCAGCCATTTGCTATCCAGGGGACCGATGTTGTTGTTCCGAAGGGTTCGTATGACGGTTGGGAGGCTGCTTTTGTTCTGACAACCGATGCGTCTGCACCGGTGTCTTTGGACGCTAGGACTAATTTTGGTTCCTTCCTTTCCGGCAACAGCTTAAGTACCACAGGCAGTTTAACAGTCCGAAGGGGTTCTTCCTTCACAACTTCTTTAAGGTTGGGCTACAATGACGTGAGTTTGGCTGAAGGAGAATTTGAAACAAAGCTGATCGGGATGAATTTTGGATATTTTTTTACTCCTCGTATTTATCTTCAATCTTTGGTGCAATATAGTGATCAAATCGACAGACTATCGGCAAATCTCAGATTTGGATGGTTGAATACTGCTGGTACTGGTTTATTTGTTGTATACAATGATATTCAGGGGTTTGAAGATCTAGTGACTGGGATGGCATCTGGACCCCTCGGTCGATCTCTGACAATCAAGTACAATCGACAACTGAATGTTTTCGGTTCTTAGAATAGGAGGAGTACTTTTCAAATGTCTTCTAAAGAATTTTCCTCTGACGAATGGGCGATCATTTTGGGTGGCTCTAGTGGTTTTGGGCTCGCGGCGGCACAGAAGCTGGCTTGTCACGGTTTAAATATTTGTCTTGTGCATAGGGATAGACGAGGTGCTATGAGTCGCATAGAGCCTGAGTTTGATAAGATCCGTAGTGAAGGAGTGTCCTTGCTGAATTTCAACAAAGACGCACTCGATTCGGATGTAAGAGACGAGATTTTAGATGAATTAGGGAAGACTTTGGAAGATAATGGCACAGTTAGGGTTGTGCTTCACTCTATAGCTTTTGGCAATTTGAAACTGATTGCTCAGGAAAGGGTGCCAACTGGGGATTCTCGTAAGCGATTAGCTGACGAGCTTGGCGTTGAGGATTCCAAGTTAGCCAGAGTCGTGGACAGACTCTTTGCTGAAGGCTGTGATGGTTTGCAGGGTCTAACCACTCCTCCAGAATACTCTTCTGAGAGTTTTCTTGATGAAGAAGATATGGCTCGAACCATTGAATCGATGGGCACTAATCTTTTGGCGTGGACCCAAGCTGTGGCAGAAAGGAAGTTTTTCTCTGATGATGCACGAGTGCTGGGGTTGACCAGTGAGGGGAATAGAATTGCCTGGAAAGGCTATGCAGCGGTTGGAGCTGCGAAGGTGGCCTTGGAGTCAGTTTCGCGTTCAATTGCTGTTGAGATGGCTTCTTTAGGTATTAGATCGAATATCATCCAGGCAGGTGTAACAGACACTCCCGCTCTCCGTATGATTCCAGGGAATGACCATCTGAAAGCTCAGGCTCGTATTCGCAATCCTTTTAAGAGGCTCACAACACCGACAGATGTTGCCAATGTAGTCTACTTGCTGGCCCTGCCAGAGTCTTCTTGGATTAACGGAGAGATAATACGCGTGGATGGAGGGGAGAGTATCTCGGGAGCTTCCAGATGAGTTTTTTCTTACATGGTCTCGGCCATTTCCATCCTGAAAACATGATCACTAATAAATTCCTGGAAGAGCTAGACATTGGGACTGACGAGCAGTGGATTTTGGAGCGAGTCGGCATTCACAGCAGGAGGACTGTATTGTCTCTTGACTATATCAAAAAAACTCAGAACCTAGATCCTAGAGGAGCTACTGAAGCCAGCATGTATACCCATGCGACTACAGGAAAGAAAGCAGCGGATCTAGCCCTTGATCGCTCTGGGTTATCCAAGGAATCTATCGGGATGGTCATTGCAGGCTCTAGTAGGCCGGGGTTCTCATCTCCAGCTGACGCCTGTACAATAGCAAGAGCTTTAGATCTGGAAGTTCCATCTATTGATGTAAACTCCGCTTGTACGAGCATGTGGGCTGCTTTGTATATGATTTCAATGATGCAACCAGAAAAATTACCGGAGTACATCTTGTTAGTAACTCCGGAGAGCTTGACTACCACCGTCGATTATTCAGATAGATCAGCATCTGTATTGTGGGGGGATTGTACGACCGCTGCGGTGCTTTCAACGAGAGTTCCTTCAAATATGAGCATTCTAAATAATACCTTTGAATCTAGTCCTGCTGGATATGACAAGGTGGTGGTTCCGTTGTGTGGACATTTTTATCAAGAAGGTCGGACGGTTCAAATGTTTGCTATTAAGAAGACAGTGCGTTGTCTGCGTTCCATCCAAAAAGTTTTCCCTTCGTCTGGCTACCGGTTACATTTTATAGGGCATCAGGCCAACTTAAGGATGCTGGAAACGGTTTGTAATAGTTGTGGGATCGAAAAAGAAAGGCACCATACCAACGTGGAACATTATGGAAATACAGGAGCAGCAGGGGCACCTTCGGTGGTGTCGATGAACTGGGATTCGTGGTCGGATCACGATCAAATTGCAGTTGTTGGTGTCGGCTCTGGTCTTTCTGGGTCGAGTTACATTCTGCAATTCGGAGCAAGCCAGTGAATTACGAAGATTTTAAGAATCGTGCTAATTTCTCGAAAGAAGAGGTATTGGCACTAGCCTATGGCAACCTCTTTAGTGACGCCCCTGAAGGATACAACACTAGGTTGCCATTGCCTCCGATGCTTATGATTGACCGAATAGAGCACATTTCTCGCAAGGGTAATAAGGGCAGAATGGTTGCCGAGCGTGACGTCAATGTCGACGATTGGTTTTTTCAGTGTCATTTTTTGGGAGATCCCGTTCAACCAGGATGTTTGGGCGTGGATGGTGTGTGGCAATTGCTAGGTCTTTATTGTGCCTGGAGGGGATCTTTGGGAAGTGGACTGGCTTTAGGCTGTTCTGAAGTCGAGTTCTTTGGACAGATCAGGCCTTATGATGGGGTTATGAGATACGAAGTCAGGGTTGTTCGCTATCAAGATTTGGTCAACTCAGGTTCATCTGTAGTTATCGGCGATGCTACAGTATTGATTGATGATGAACCAATTTATGAAATTAAAAGAGCTAAGGTCGGAGTGTTCCGTGATATAGATTATCCAGACTATCCTAGGCCAACATCGAGATCAAAAGGTGGGAGAATGGATAGTGAGTAACGAGAATACTCAGAGTGTCAGGTTAAATCGTCATGAAGTCTTGGCGTTACTACCTCAACAAGAGCCTTTTCGTTTCGTAGATGAAATTACAGAGGTGGATGAGTCTCATATTGCCGCTCATTATCGTTTTAAACCCGAGGCATATTTTTATAATGGCCACTTTCCAGGGAACCCTATCACGCCCGGAGTGATTCTTCTCGAATCCCTGGCACAGGTAGGTGTGGTTAGCTTGGGAATATATCTTTTCGCATTGGCGGAAGGTTTGGCAGGCGTGGAAGGTAAGATAGCTTTATTTGTGGATGCTGATGTAGAGTTCAGCGGCGTAGTTTTACCTGG
>LWDU01039718.1_pt1 | contig 10951 bp, 9 predicted proteins | sample 727161 | NCBI WGS metagenome assembly LWDU01 (sample SAMN04566230, study PRJNA314399) | hydrothermal vent metagenome | isolation source: deep sea hydrothermal plume seawater | place: Mexico: Gulf of California, Guaymas Basin | collected 2004-07-11 | reverse complement strand
TCAGCGTTTTCTGCGCGCCCAATAGTTCCAAATAGCTCAACTTGCCCTCAGCATAACTGCGGCCAGCGACCTCAGTACCACGTTCAGCTTCATGCAAAATGCCTTTTTCGAAAAGTTCGACCCGCTTGCGCGCGCTCTCCACTCCTAACAAGGCGCTTTCTATTTGCAATAACACCTGGTAGCGCACCCGATCCTGCTCTGCAACCGCCTGGCCCACCACCGCCTTGGCTTCAGCTAGTCTACCGCGCTGTTTCGCCGCCCCCCAAAGTGGAAAATCCAAGGCCACTGCAACGCGCCAAAAATCCTCTCCACCGGCGGCTCCGCGTATACTTTGGCGAAAAATTCCCAAGTTCAAATCGGGCATCAGCCCCGCACGTGCGGCTGATCGCGCCGAATAGCTGCTGATCACGGCCCAGTCGCTACCGAGCAGATCCGGTCGACGTTCCATGCCCAGTTGTTGCAGCTTTTCCAATGGCAATAAACTCGGCTGACCTTGCAAGTCGCCGCGCAACTGCAAAGGCGCCTTATTGGGCCGAGCCAATAGCGTATTCAACTCGACTTTGGCTACCGATAAATCCCCGCGCGCCTCAACCATGCGGTTAGCTGCGCGCCCCGCTTCGACTTCGGCGCGCAACACTTCGAGCTGCACTACATCACCCGCTGCCAGACGCCGTTGCGCTTTCGCAAAAAAATCTTGCGCCAGCTGCGCGTTCTGTTCTACATATCCGACCCTCCGCTCGGCGAAGAGCACGCGATCGAAAGCCAATTTTACGCGGGATTGAATATCGAGACGCGTCATTTCAAGCACCGCCAGACGCGTAGCCTGCGCCGCCTGGCTGGCCGCCTGGCCGCGCCGCCACCATTTGAGCGGAGATTCAACCCGTTGCGTAACGCCGAAACTGCGCTCGCCGAAATCACTGGTACGAGTTATGCCAGATAATTCTTCGTATTCCAGCTTAAATTGCGGATCCGGCAAGGCCCTGGCTTGAGTGACGCGCGCCCGCGCTGCGTCCCACATCTTTTGCGCAGCCATAACTTCCGGATTCTGCTGCAGTGCCAAACCCACCGCCGTTTGCCGGTCAAACTCAAACGTCTGGGCATATGCCACATCGGCTAATATTCCGCAATTAACACTGCTTATTAGCACAATGGCGGATAGTACATGTCGATACATAAGTTCCCCTTAATAAAAATCAAAGCATCCAGAGCAAAGCGTCTTTGCATGCCACAGTAAGCCACACCTGCAACTACGCGCAAAGATCCACTTTGTGCAGAGGATCATGCGCAGTTGCGAAAAACGATACGCTGGGAAATCAGATCAGGAGAATAATAGTGCGGAGTGAAACGAGAGGATCTTTAGCAATAGCGGACTGTTGCAGGGGTACCGCTGGCTTTTTATCTAAAATGGCCAATCGATGACAACTTGTACGAGCGGCGAAAAACTGCGATTTGACGATTTTTTCTTGAGCGGGAATCACCAGGGTCTGTCGGCCGGCGACGGTATCCAGGCCGGCCGACACTAGAGCAATATCGGTGCAAGGCCCGCAATGATCGCCCGCCAGCGCATCCTGCGGCATAAAAACAGCGTCAGGCGACGCTACAGCCACTACGAATACTTCACATGTCAAATCCGCCGAAGCCGTCTCTAACTCCATATGCCCGTCCTGACCGAGACATAGCACCAACCCGTCCACGCGTACGGCAAACGTAAATAGATAGGCCAGCAGGGCAAAGCGGGCGCAGAAGGGCTTTAGCTTATTGGCTTCCATGATATAGTACAATAAATCTGCGCCCGTTAAGGCGCAAGCCCACTAAAGACATTGTTCGTTATACCACATAATTTATGGAGCCGCCGGTAAAGGTCATTTTCGATTGCACTTTCTTATTACGAACTTGCAGCCAGACCACATATCGTCGACTGCACATACCTTTATATCAACCAAACCCAATGGCAATGCAGCACTACGGATTTCGCCCTCCGTCAGATCCGAAGACACTCCCGATGATTTCTTAGGCCAAGGAATCCAGCTCATTCCGTTGCTCGGAATGAGCTCCATCATAGACGCCGAGCCAGTGATAGACTGCACGCACACATCTCATATGTATACACCGCATACCTTCTATCGCTCTTTCCACCCGTAGACCGCCTGCGAATTGCGCCAGAAGAAATTCTCCGTCGCCTCCGTGCCCTTCTCAGCGAAATACGCGCGCACCGTGCGAATACAACGCGCATAGCTCCCCGCCCGCTCGCACACCGGCCAGTTGCTGCCGTAAAAGAGCCGGTCTTCGCCAAAAATATCCCACATCGCGTCCAGCGCCGGGCGATAGTATTTGGCCCCCACCGGCGCCGGTTGCTCCACGCTATTTTCCATCAGCGCCGAAACCTTCATCGTGGTATGCACATGCTCGGCCGCCCGGCGCATATTCGCCATCCACTCGTCTGAGGGCAACTCGCCGTTGACCGTTACACCGCTGACGTGCTCCAAAACAATCTTCAAATCTGGCACCTGTTCCTGCAGGGCAAAAAAACCATCGGGACTCTTCCAGGGGAAATTCACATCCACGACCAGCCCCTTATCGGCGACCCGGCGCATATTGTCGATAAAATCACCCTGAGACACATCCTCGAAATTGCCGCCCCAAAAGCGGATCCCCTGAAAAAGTGGATCCGCAGAGAAACGCTCCAAGTCGCGGGCAAAATTTTCGTCACCCGGCTCCAGCCGCCCCACCAACCCGACGATAAAGGGGTCGTCCTTGGCGATATCTAACACCCATTGGTTGTCTTCCACCCACGCGCTGGCCTCAACGACGACCACACCATCAACTCCCTCAGGCATCGCTTGAGCCTTGACCTGATCCGGCAAAGTCGTGCGGTAGAGCAATTCGTTATCCGGATCGGGCCAGGGCACGCCCTCGGGCCGAAACGGGTCAAAGATATGAACATGTGTATCGATAATCATTTTATTCCCTCAGACTTTGAAATAAGGCGCCAAATCCGCCATGATCATTTCCAATTCGCGACCGTCTTCAGCATCCATCACCGGTGCTCCCGGAGCGCGCAACCGGGCGCTTTCGATCACCCCGCGCCGCACTAGAATCTCTTTGCAGACATTCAAGCCGACCGCCATAATCAAATTGATCTGCGGCAATAACAAATTAAAAATATCTCGCGCACGGCGCTCGTCACCCGCCTGATAGGCGTCCCAGATCTGTACGTGCACGTCGATTGCCTCGGCTGCCGGCATAAAACCACTAGCCCCCCGCCGCATCTCCGACAGCATCCAACGTCCGTGGCCGCCACCAAACACCCCCAAGCAACCTTCCTTGACCTGATTGATCACCGCGCTAATCTGGTGCGCGCTGGGCTGCTGCTCCTCCTTCAGATAGTCAATATGTTCGACCTCCGCAAAGAGCTCACGCATAAAACCCGCGCTCAACCCCCCGGAAGTATGCTGCAAAAAAACCGGCCGCCCAGCCGCCTTGGCGATCGCCTCATAATACTCCCGTACCTCCTCTTGTCGCCCACCCGTCGGCGGCAGCGCCACCACTGCATCGACCCCGGCCTTTACCGCCGCCTCCGTGCACACCACCGCCACCTCCTTCACCGGCCCCGCGACACCAGCAACTACCGGCACTTGCCCGCCCGCCGCCTTAACCACGACTTCCACCAACCGCGCCCTTTCCCCCTCGCTCAAAAATTGATACTCCCCGCCAAGAACGGGAAACACCAACCCATGCGCTCCGCACTCGATGCAAAACCCGGTCTGCCGTTCCAAACTCTTCACATCCAGCTCCCCATTCTCCCGCAACGGCGTCTGCATCACCGCAAAAATTCCCTGCATAACCTCACTCATCTCTTCTCCTTTTCATATAACTTGATCAACTATATCTCACCCAACATTATTCGTTTTGCCAATTTTCTTCACCAATCAATCCCGTAGCACACCCAAGGTCCGATAGGGGAAGCAACTGAGGAGGCAAATACTTGCGGCCCTCAACTAACTGCGATTACTTCATCTAAACCGTGCACCTAAGGGATCGAGAGCCCATTGCAAAGGCCGGGCAGGACCTTGCGCAGCTTTTATCGAAAACCTAGCCGCAAAATATTTTGCCCCTGCAAGGCGTGTTACCGAACGAACTGTCAACCCTCGAGATAATCCGCAATCCGCTTGGGCAAGCTATCCTCTGTAGTCTCCATCGCCGCAATCACCAACGCAAAACTCTGCAGATTATCCTCAATCCTCGTCGCCGACGCCGGCCCACCCTGTAACCAATCGACAAATTCCTGCAACAGATATTCGTGCCCCGCACGCTCCAACGCCGGCGCCTGGTATACCTCGACCTCTTGCCCCACCCGAGTGATCCGCACCTCGTCTCCCGCACCGATTTCCACCGTGCCCCCTTCAAACTCGAGGCGATAATATTCTTTGTGCCAGCAACTCGTAATACCCGCCGCTGAACTATTGCCCTCGTAGGCGGCATGTACTCCATTATCCATGCGCATCAGATAAAAACCGCTCGAAAAATGCTTAAAACTCGACCACTCTGGATTCCAACCAAAGCCCTGGAATACTTCGCAATCGCCGCCCGATAAAAAACGCATCATATCGAAATGGTGCACCGAGCCTTCGAAGAGCAAGCCGAAATCCATATCGTGCCGCCACGCCTTACCCCATGACCCATGCTCGCGATAATCACAGGCATAACGCCCGACAATATGCTGCAACCGACCTAAGCGTCCCTCATCGCGTATTCGCACCACCTCTTGTTTATTCGGCTCATAACGATAATTCTGAATAATCGCGCAGGGCAACCCCGTCTCCTTGGCCTTGGCCGCAATTGCCTTGGCTTCTTCTAAAGTAGAGGCGATCGGTTTCTCGCAGATCACCGGCATACCCGCGCCTAACGCGGCGATGGCCAGCGCGCTGTGGAATTGCGGCGGGGTCGCGATACCGCAAAAATCGGCGTGCACTGTGGCGCAGGCTTCCATGCCATCGGTAAAAAGCTGGTCGGCGCGCAAACCGAGTTTAGCCCCCTGCTCGGCGAGTACTTCCTCGTTGACTTCGACTAGCCCAACGATTTCTACGCGATCGCCCAATTCCTCCGTAAGCCATTGGATCCAACGCCCAGCCATGCCACTGGCACCCATCATCAAACAAGTCTTAACCACCGTATACTCCCCTATTATTTAGGATAATTAGTAGGTCTGCTCCGGTATGCCATCCCATTTAACCCGCCATTCGGCTTGTCCCATCACCGCGGCAGGCTCTTTGCCGCTGCGCGCAACAAAACCAAATTGCTTGCCGCTCTGTGTCGCCGTTTCTGTCGCCTCGTAATACAAATCCATCGACCAGCGCACCTCATCGCTCTGATTGCTTAGCGCCCGGCGCGTGCAGATACTCTTCGCGCTGATAAAACTCACCTGCTGATCGGTTCGGATTTTCATTTGTCCGCCAATTCTACAATAGATCCGTCCGGCTGAATCCGCCGCCTTTCGGCCTCTACCCCATCAAACCAATCTTGCAACGCACCGAGCATGCTACTCGTCCGCTCCGGCTCCGATTCCGCCAAATTGTTCTTTTCTTCTGGATCGTGCTCAATATTATATAGCTCTGGAGCGATCGGTGGCGGGGTTATCAACTGCGGGTCCGGGTCATCCATCAAGGTCGTGACTTCGTCGGGGTGATATTTATATCTAATATCCATCTCGACATAGCGATCCATCAGCCGTTGATCGGCATCGCTCTGCGGCTTTTCGGCCAAGCGCGGCCGCACCAATTTCCACGGCCCCGCACGCATCGCCGCATTGATCCAACCGACGGGCTGCTGGGCATTGAGTTGCCAGAATCGAGCCGGGGCCTCGGCGCCTGACCCGCGCAAAATCGGCAACGCATCGCACCCGTCCAAAGGCCGTCCACCCGGCCGCTCAACGCCACAAACATTGGCCAAGGTCGGTAACCAGTCCGTAGCGTGCACCAAATCATCGACCCGACGACCCCCTGCTAAACCGCCGGGCCAGTTCATAATCATCGGCACCCTGATCCCGCCTTCGTAGACCGAGCCTTTCTGACCGTTAAAACCGCAATTATAACGCAATGTATTGGTATCCATGCCTTCCGGTACCTGATCCGGGCGCAGATTAAAAGCCGGACCGTTGTCGCTGGTAAACATCAGGATCGTATCGTCGCGCAACGCCAATTCGTCTAGCGTCTGCGCGATCTGCCCGACACCCCGATCCATGATTTCGTTCATCGCATAGGTAATCGCCACCCCCGGACTCATACCCGCATCCAAATAGGGCTGCACGACCTCGTCGGGGGCCTGCAAGGGCGAGTGCGGGGCATTGTACATCACGCAGAGCATAAATGGCTCTTGTTGGTGCCGCCGCACAAAATCCACCGCCTCCGCGGTAAAAACATCCGTCAGATATCGGCCGTCCGCCGTCTCGCGCCGACCATTGCGTTCAATCCACCAGTTGAAATAATCCATCCAGCCGCCGCGAAACCCGACAAATTCATCGAAACCGCGCGCATTGGGATGGTAGCGATCGTCAAATGCGCCATTGTGCCACTTGCCGATCAATCCCGTCGCATAACCCGCGTGCTTGAATGTATCGCCGATCGTCACTTCATCGAGCGCGATCCGGTCCCTGCCGCGTACTTCCATCGGCACCAGTGCTCCGGTGCGATGCGGATAGCGCCCAGTCAACAGCGCCGCCCGCGACGGCGAGCACACCGGCGAGCCTGCATAGTGCTGGCTCAAGCACACACCTTCGTGCACAAGCGCGTCGAGATGCGGCGTCTGTGCCGGCCCGTCGTTAAAGATGCCGAAATCGCCGTAGCCCATATCGTCGGCGACGATGAGAATTATATTTTGACGTTTTGCCATAATGCCCCAGTAAAGATTACAGCGCCTGATAGTCGACGCATTTGTCGAATCTAAAGCTATTGCGTAAAGTTAGCTCCGGCCCAGTATACAATCAACAATCACGGCAAGGAGAATCTTGCGATGTCCGGCACCCCTCTCGACGATAGCGCGGTACGCGAATTCATCACCCAGGGCTATACGCTCGTACAAGCCGATCAGCCGGCGGAATTTCACCGCGACATCAGCGAAAAACTCGACACTACCCTCGACGCCGAAGGCAATCCCGGCAACAATATCCTGCCCCGCGTGCCCGAACTGAGCGCCATCTTCGACAGCCCCTCAGTGCGTGGCGCCTTGCACAGCCTGCTCGGCCCGGGCTACTCGATGCACCCCCACCGCTACTGCCACCTCAACCGCCCCGGCAGCCAGGGCCAGAACTGGCACAAAGACGATTATGTCTACGATTCCAACGCACGCCACCACCGCTTCCGTTGGCTAATGGCCTTTTATTATCCGCAAGATGTCGACCCCGATATGGGACCGACCGGCATTATGCCCGCCCGACAGCACCACAACTATATCTCAGACCCAGATCCGGCCAAGGCGATTGAATTAGAACAAAAACTCTGCGGACCTGCCGGCACCGTCGCATTGGTCAACTTCGATGTCTGGCACCGAGCCACCGCCAATACCAGCAACCGCAAACGCCATATGCTCAAATTCCAGTTTTTGCGTATGCAAGAGCCTATCGAAGCCAATTGGCAATGCACAGACGAAGACTGGCGGCAAGTTGCCAAAGATGCCCATCCGGGACTCTCCGCGCATATCTGGCACTGGTTGGCCGGTGCCCCAGCGACAAATGCGCGATCTGTAGAAGATGCGGCCGCACTAATATCCATACTGCAAAACGACAACGAAAAACAATACATCGACATGGCCTACGAATTGGGCCATCTCGGCGACCGCGCCGTGCCGGCCCTTATCGACGCCCTGCGGTTGGAAGCCCTGGCCAAAGCCGAGTCGAAACAAGCCAAAACTCCCGCCAATGTGCAAGGCGGCAACCCCGCCGACCTCGCTACGGCCCACGCGCTGTCCGCCATCGGCCCCGCCGCCGTGCCAGCCCTTATCGAAGAGCTGGCCAGCGCTGATTGGCCCCTGCGCTCCGCCGCCGCCGACATCCTCGGCAACTTGGGGCTCGAATCCCGCACCGCAACTCCCGCACTCAACCGCGCGCTCACCGACGAAAATCGCTGGGTGCGACGAAACGCCGCCGAAGCCCTCGGCACAATCTCTCCGGAAGACGAGGAAAGCGTCGAGCTATTGGCCAAAGCCCTGCAAGATGGGAGCGAGCCGGTGCGCCGCAATGCCGCACTAGCCTTAGCCAAAATCGGCCCCGCCGCTGCCTCAGCCGTTTCTGCCCTGCGAGCAAGCTTAGCCGACGATTGGCGCTGCAGCGCATCGGCACCCCCGCCGCCCTAGATGCCCTCTGGAACGACGTGCACACCGCTCGTTGGTGCCCTATCACCAACAAAGAAACGCCCTATTAATCCGCGCAAAATAAAGACCATGGACAAAGAGTATTCAAGCACCCGCACGCTCAATGCAACAAGCGCGCGATCGCGATACCTTGTTCTCCGGCCACCGAATAAAGCAAATATCGCGTATCGCCTTCGGCATAAAACGCCGGATCGCGCAGCTGCCGCACCTGACCCTTAATCGCCCCCGGCCGCGAAGGCAGTAAAGGCTGCTGCACCCCCTCCCATTCCATCTCGGGCTCTAACAAGCACACCGGCTCACTAAAAGACCACTTCTGCCAATCAGCCCTTAGATCCGTCGTCGCCAATAGAATACTTTCTGGCCGATCACCGATTCGCGTATAGAGCAAATACAACCTATCGCCTTCGACCCATAGCGCGGTGTGCCGCACCTGGGGCAGCAATCGCGGCCCTTCGATAAAGTCTGTTAACCCGTCCCGCGAGCGATAAATTACCCCATCGACATTATCGTATTTTCCCAGTCCATAATACCAGCCCGCATAGCGAAAAACGCGCAGATAGTATTTGCCCAGAATTTCGGGCCGCACCACAAAATGAATGCCATCCGCCGACAGCGCTGCAAAGGACACCTGGCCCAACTCCTGCCGATCTTCCGGTGCGGGTTGGTGAAAGTACATGCGAATTTGCCGCCGCTGCTCGTCCACATGCACATCGGGGCTGGCGATATGCCGGCGCCCTGGGGCCTGATCCATATGCAACACTCCGGGCTCGTACACCGTCCATGGCCCAGCGAAATCATCGGCATAGGCCATGCGAATATAGGCGCCATTGTGATGCGCAAAATACAGATAATACCGCCCCAAACGACCTTCTACCCACTCGGGCACCTTGATCAGCGATGGGCCATTAATATTGTCACCACGCTCACCTTCTAAACCTGGCAACTGCGGATGGATAATCGGCTGTCCAATAAAGCGTTCGACCTGCAAAAGGCTAACTCCAAGTTCTTATTTTTAATCGCCTATTAGCGATCTATTTTTTCACTACATCAGAATTGATCTGTCTGGGCAACCCACCACCATAGCACATGGTGCCTTGGCCGTGGGTTTGGCGATCGCACCGACCAAATTGCATTTTCAGCTACGCACTAAAGCTCCGGCAATACAAAAACATCACCTGTCTCGTCGATCCACTCCGCCAATCTTTGCTGCAACCGCGCCCGTTCAACGCGAAAAGCGGTATTGTGCGCTAGGTTCACCAATTCAAAAGGATCCTCCGCCAAGTTGAACATCATCCACGGTTGCCCCTCAAGTACCGCGTATTTCCATCCATCCCGCGTGACGATCCCCCGCCAGGGCCGATCGACGCTATCGCCATGGCCTGTGGGCACGACCAATTGCAGATAAGCCGAATCCGGCTCCGCGCCAGAGGCCACTTTGCGCAAGCGATGATGCGAGTAGTCAGTACCGGGCATCCAGTCGGGTACCTCGATCCCGCACAAACCCAGCGCAGTCGGTGCCATATCCACGTGGTTGATCGGCGCGTCGGACCGGGTCCCCGACTTCATCTCATAACGCCGGCCGCCGCCGACGACGCAAGGCACACGAATAGACTCCTCCCAAGGCGCCGTTTTGCGGAACTGCCCATGCGAGCCGTGCATATCGCCGTGATCCGAAAAGAACACGATATGCGTATCGTCGTAGAGCCCTTCTTCGCGCAGCGCGCTTACCACCCGACCAAGGTTATCATCGAGATTCTCGATCATCGCATAATACCCGGCCAACTCCCGCCGCGCCCGCTCGACGATGCGCGCGACCGGCGGCACATTGGCCCGCAATTCGATCCGCCCTGGGCTGTGCCGCCCCATCGCCTCGGGCGGGGCCACATAAGGGTCGTGCGGCGGCTGCACGCTCAAGCTGGCAAAAAAAGGTTCATCGCCTTGTGCCTGCCCACGAATATGCTCGATGAGCAAATCCGTCAGTGCATCCGTCTCATAACGCGGCAACCGCTGCAGTTCGACCTCTTCGGCGGCGCGGTGCCCGTGTACCCAAGCATCGTATTGCGCGTTGTTGTTCTCATAGCCGATCCAAGTATCAAAACCGCCCCGCCTCTCTCTCGGTATATGATGGAACGCGGCCCGCCCTTCCCGCTCCTGGAAACCGTCTACATGCCACTTGCCAAACCACGCGGTGGAATAACCCGCCGCCTTGAAGGGCTGGGCGACTGTAAATAAATCGGGCGACAGCTGCATCTGATGCCCGGGAACCGCCTTATGCGGATAGCGCCCCGACAATAGCGAACCGCGATACGGGCAACACAACGGGCTGCCCGAGACGGCGCGTTCAAAGGTGACGCCTTCCGCGGCCAACGCGTCGATATTCGGCGTCGACACATTGGCATCACCGACGAGCCCCAGCGCTTGAGCCCGGTGCTGGTCGCCGAAGATCCAAATCAAATTGCTTGCACGTTGTTCTATTGCTGCCATGTTTTATCCTTCCGGCCAATAAATTCGCAGAATCTCAAACGCCACCGAAGACTGTTTCTCCGCCTTCGCCCTTCTCAATTCAGCCAATACTCCCAATTCCTCC
>LWDU01038530.1_pt1 | contig 10951 bp, 9 predicted proteins | sample 727161 | NCBI WGS metagenome assembly LWDU01 (sample SAMN04566230, study PRJNA314399) | hydrothermal vent metagenome | isolation source: deep sea hydrothermal plume seawater | place: Mexico: Gulf of California, Guaymas Basin | collected 2004-07-11 | reverse complement strand
GCGAACACCGGCGCGAGTGAGCGATCCATAATGGTCTCCAGCGAGTCGCCCGGCTCATCGTCGTCCGTGCCGTAGGTTTCATCCGCCCCTGCGCCGCTGCCGTAAGTGAAAAATGTGCGCAAGCCAATCACCACGCAGTAGAAATAATTGGACTCCTCCAAAATGGATGCCGCGGGTGAGCCCTGCATTTCAAATTCCGTGTGCCGCACGCCCGCCGCTTCACAACGCGCGCTGAAGTTGGCCAGCAAACCCTCCATGAGTTGGTGGTACTTTTCCTCCTTGGCGGCAACACGGGTCTTGGCGCGGTGAATCTGGCCGAGTGGCACCATGGCCTCGGAGTGTTGGATGCCTTTCACGTCCAGCACCACCAACCCCTCCAGGCTGGCATCGTGATGCTTGGCGAGCCAGCACGCGTAGTCGATGGCAGAGTCGGTGTAAGTGGATTTATCGAGACAAACCAGAATGCGATTAATCATAGCAATGGTTGGGCGCAAATGGGCCGCGCCCGTGTGTGTTTATTAAAACCACATTTTTGGATTAAACTCAATCCTTAAATCCGCGTAAAAATAATTCGTCCCCTTGGTCGTGAAACCATTGATTGAGGGAACGCCGCATCCGCCGCAGCCGTGCGCGGCGCACCGGCGAACGCGAAAGGTCATTGAGCTCGTGCGGATCGTCCGTGAGATTGAAAAGCTGATGCCGGCCGGTCTTGAGGTAAAAAATCAGCTTCCAGTTTTCCACCCAAATCATCCGCTGCACATCCTGAAAATAACCGTAACCCGCCGAATGCACATTCTGTCGCTGCCCCCGCAGAAGGGGCGCAAGGCTCTTGGCCTCCACCGATTTCGGAATAGGCAAGCCCGCCAGATCGCACACGGTGGGAAACATATCCCGCAAAAACCCAAACGCCGGCACGCGCTGGCCCTTGGCAATTCCCGGGCCGCTGATAATGAAGGGCACGCGAATGGTGTGGTCGTACATATTTTGTTTGCCCATCAACCCGTGACTGCCGAGCGCCAAGCCGTGGTCACTGGTGAAAATGACAAACGTGTTGGCCAGCCGCCCATCCGCGCGCAATTGGTCGAGCAAGCGCCCGACCTGCCGGTCGATGTGGTCGATCACCGCATAATACACCGCCAACTCGTCGAGCACATCCGCCTTCGTGCGCGGCCACGGCAGCAGTGCCTCATCGCGGCCCTTGAGGTTGCCGTGGTCGAAGGGGTGCTCGGGCAGGAAATTTTCCGGCAATTTCATTTTCGCCCGCGTGTATTTTTTCTCGTAGCCGGCCGGGTACACCAGCGGATCGTGCGGGCCGGTAAAATTCACGTGCAGAAAAAACGGCTGCTCCGTCTTGCGTTTCAAAAACTCCAGCGCGCCATCGGCGATGTACTTGTCCGTCAACGGCGTGAGGCCAATGCCCTTTTGCAAATCCGGTTTGCCCTTGGAGTTTTTAAACGTCCAGTTTCGATAACCGGTAATCGGCCGGCCCTTGCGGCCACGAATGACTTCGCCTTTTTTCCAAGTGCCCCCGCCGCCGCTGAAGAGCCCGCGTGTTTCGTGATACCCACGCGTGGTGGGTTGGCCGTCATTCATCCATTTGCCGCTGTACCATGAGTGATAACCGCCGGCCGCCATCGCTGCCGGCCAAAGGGTTAGCTTGGGATTCATACGTTCGCCACCCAGACCGCGCACGCCGTTGCGGTAGCCGGTGCAGCCGGTGAGAATTTCCGCGCGGCTCGGCACGCAGAGCGGGTTGGAGCAAATGAAGTTTTCAAACACCGCGCCATTTTTTACCAGCCAATCGAGATTAGGCGTGGCAATGCGCGGATTGCCCAGCGCACCAATGGTGTCGGGCCGTTGGTCGTCAGTAACGATAACCAAAAAGTTTGGCTTCGCCGCCCACAACGGCAGCGCCAGAAGCCACAGCACAATCAGGCATCGCATTCAAAAACCATGCCGCCGCGCGCGGAGATTTGCATCAACTTTTTTCCGCGGCCGTCCAGCGCCGCACCGTTCCCAGCGGCACTTTTGCCCACGCGCGTTCGTGCAAATAATAAATCAACATCTTCGCCACCACTTCCACCGCGCCAATCTTGAGTGCGACCTTCACGTCTTTCACGATAAAATACGCGATGGCGATGGTGGTCAGCGTGGCCAGCACGCGCCAGCTCAGCGCCTTGAGCACACTGCGCAGGCGCGAATCGCGGATGATTTCGGTGGCGGCGTTGGGATCAGTTTCCGGTTCGGTGGCGTCCATGCGCGGAGGCTACGCTAAAACGAAGTCGGTGAAAATCTCCGTGTGTGTCCTGCTTTGCAAAACCCGCGCGAGCGGTGTGTCGCCATCGGGCGCGAGTGAGGCGCGCAAGGCTTCGCGTTTCCCTTCGCCCGCGGCGAGTACCCACACCTCGCGCGCGGCGGCCAGCGCGGGATAGCCCAACGTGATGCGGCGCGGCGGCGGTTTGGGGCCGGTGACGGCACGATAAACCGATGGAGACTCCAACGCCTCGGTGTCACCGGGAAACAGCGAAGCCACGTGACCGTCCTCGCCCATTCCGAGGAATACTAAATCAAGCACCGGTTGGCCGGCGTCATCCAAATCCGCAATGCGGCAAATCTCCGCTTCGGCTTGTTGCACGGCAAAGGCTTCGCCGCGTTCGGTGAGGATTCGGTGCACTTGCGATTCCGGCACTTTCATCGCCAAGAACAATCGCACGGCGGCGAGTTTGAAATTGCTCTCTTCATCCGTTGGCGAAACACAGCGTTCATCGCCCCAAAAAAAATGAACATTCGCAAACGCCTCCGGCGAAGCTTCCGCCGCCACCGCCGCGTACAACAATTTGGGAATGCGTCCGCCGGAAAGCGCCACGGTGAATTTTTCGCGCTGATCCATCGCGCTGAGCCAGCGCGTGGCGGCTTCGTGGGCGAGGGCTTCGGCGGTGGCGAAGGGGCGCAGGGTGGGATTCATTTTGCGGGCTGGGGGTTGTGCCACACGTGGCCGTCCTGCGCGAGGAGGTCTTCCGCCGCCACGGGGCCCCATGTGCCGGCCGCATAAAATTCGCGGTTGCTCAACGCCTCACCGCCCCAACCGGCGCGGATGGCATCCACGAATTGCCACGCGGTTTCCACTTCATCGCGCCGAATAAAAAGCGTGGCATCGCCCGCCATCGCCTCGAGCAGCAGCCGTTCGTAAGCTTCGGGCGTGTACGCGCCAAATTCTGCGTCGTAGCCAAAGTGCATTCGCACCGGGCGCGTGGCGATGGTGGTGCCGGGGACTTTGCCGTTGAACCGCAGCGAAATTCCCTCGTCCGGTTGCAGCCGCAATGTCAGCGCGTTGCGATCCAGATCGAGGTCGCCCTGCGCGGCAAAGAGCACGTTGGGCGTGGGCCGAAATTGCACGCGTACTTCACTGGCGCGCAGCGGAAGGTTTTTGCCGGTGCGCAAATAAAATGGCACGCCGCTCCAGCGCCAGTTATCGATGAAGAGCTTAAGTGCGGCGTAGGTTTCCACGTTGCTCTCCGCGTCCACGCGTTCCTCCTGCCGATAGCCGACGCGGGTGTCACCATTCACCGTGCCGGCAAAATATTGGCCGCGCACCACCTGCTGCGCCACCGCCTCGGGCGTCATGGGGCGGATGGATTTGAGTGCCTTTACTTTTTCATTTCGAATATCTTCGGCGGCCAGCGAGGGCGGCGGCTCCATCGCCACCAACGAAAGGATTTGCAGAAGATGGTTTTGCATCATGTCGCGCATCGTTCCGGCTTCCTCGAAATAACCGCCGCGACTGCCCACGCCGATGTCTTCGCTCACGGTGATTTGCACGTGCTCGATGGCTTCACGATTCCAAAGCTGCTCGAAGATGGCGTTGGAGAAACGGAACATCATAATGTTCTGAACTGTTTCCTTGCCAAGATAATGATCGATGCGAAGGATCTGCCGCTCGCGCGCGTGCTTCACCAGTTGGGCGTTGAGTTCGCGGGCGGATTGCAGATCGTGCCCGAAGGGTTTCTCCACCACCACGCGCTGCCAAAATTCGTCGCCCTCGGCCCACCGCTGCAGCAACTTCGCATCATGTAAATGATCCACCACATCGCCAAAAAGGCTCGGCGAGATGGCGAGATAAAAAATCAGATTATTGGCGAGCTGTTCATTTTTGAAATCTGCCAACCGCTTGTCCAAGCTGGCGTAGGCCTTGGCGTCGGTCAGATCGCCGCGATGGTAAAAGAGATTTTCCGCGAAGGCATCCCATTGCGCGGCATCCACTTTTGGCGACCGCGAGAAGCGCTCGATGCCGGCCTTCATTTCCTCGCGCCAACTTGCATCGGTCTTTTCCCGACGCGCAAAACCCACCACACGAAAGGGCTCGGGCATCTGCCCGTCTTTATATAAGTGGAACAGCGCCGGGATTAGCTTGCGCACGGTGAGATCGCCACTGGCGCCAAAAATGACAATCGTGCACGGCTCATCCGCCTTGCGCCCCTCATCCAGCCGCGAAAGGCCAGGAATTACAGCAGTTTCCATGTGCGCGGCAGCATACGGGGCGAATGACGGACAAACAACACCTGAGCCAATTTGAATATACTTCCTGCGTGAACACATACCATTTTGCGTGAAAATCACACCTCAAAACGGCCAATCACCGTGAGTAAACCGGCAAAAACTCTAATATGCCCATTATTTAGCACTTTCATTTTTCGGCATGAAATCTGCTTTTAAAACGGCATCTGACTCTTGAGTCATAACCCAAAACTATAGCTAACCCCATAAAATGAAAAAAATCCAAAGAGGTTTCACGTTGATTGAGTTGCTGGTGGTGATCGCCATTATCGGCATCCTCGCCTCCATGCTCCTTCCTGTACTGGCCAAGGCCAAGGCGAAGGCTGGTCAAGTGAAAAGCGCCAACAACATCAAGCAAGTTCGCATGGGCATCAAGCTGTGGTGTGACAATGACTTCGAAGGTGCCAACCCCAACTATCGCAACCAAGGCGACTGGAACAAGAACTTCTGGTACCACAAGGCGATTAAGTACAATGGATATGATGCCAGCGTGATGCACAGCCCGGCCACTCAACTCAACAAGAGAGCTTGGTGGGGCAACGCTATCAAGACTTGGTGCGCGTGGAACAATGATCCAAAAATCAACAACGGCCAACGTGTTTCCGGCAGCTACGCCTACAACGCCTGGCAACACCCCGACATTTGGCGTGAAAACCACGGCCAGTGGAATTGGCTGTATCAAGACGATTCCGAGGGCCAACCCGATATGGCGCCGCTCTTGGCAGACTCCATTTGGGTGGACTGCTGGCCGCGTGAGAACCATCCCGCTCCAGCAACTTGGAAGGGCAGCAATGGCGGCATGCAACGTGTATGTGTGGATCGCCACAACGGCCGCGCCCTTGTTGCCTTTAATGACGGGCATACCGAGGCCGTGGAACTCCGCAACCTCTGGACCCTGCATTGGCACAAAGATTGGAAGACGCCCACAAACCTTCCCAACCCGAAAGTCCGAGAATAATAGAGTTGTTGCAATGGACCGAGAAATATGCGATCAATCGCCTGCGCTATGAAATTAATACAACTCATTAAACACGCCACCTGCATGGCCGCCTTGAGCGCCTTCATGGTAGGTTGCGGCGAAGCCGACGACTCTTCGGATCCCATGGAAAACGAAGAGCCCCCTACCCCGGGTGAAGGTCCTGATGGAGCTGGAGCCGGCGGCGAAGGCGGCACGGAAGGCAATTAGCCTAACGACCCGATTCAAAAATCACATAACCGCCCGGAAAACCGGGCGGTTTTTTTGTGCCCAACACTTCGCCACTCTAGTGCTGATAAATGGGAAGGAAGTGATACTTCACCGAAAGGCTCAACATCGCCAAGCTGGTGGCATACACACGCCCCGCCCCCTGCTCCATGCCATTGACCCCCGTCCACGAGCCATCCACACTTTGCATTGGCAGCAGCAGTTTCTCGGTGGTGTCGCGTGCGTTGCGCGAGGTATCGCCCTTGCGCTTTTGCATACCCTGCGAGTAGTAATAGGTGCCGTAATAAAACCATTGCTCGCGCTTGCTCACCGCCCTGCGCTTGAGCCAATTGACCGAGCCGATAACTTCCAAGGCATCGTACTCGCCGCACACCTGCAAACTGAGCAGCCCAGCCGCCGTGGTGGAATAGCGCGGCGGCTGGTTGGGCATATAGCCGCAGCCGCTGTTCAAATTCACCGGCCGCCCGCGGGCATCGCGCGGGGAATAATAACTGCGCTTTAAATAACGAACCGCCATATCGATCGCTTCCTTGGGCACATTAATCCCCGCGTTCTTGGCCGAACGCAGCGCCATCACTTGCCACACCGTCACCGATAAATCCGAATCTCCCGAGGTGGGGTCATACCGCCAGCCGCCCCGATGAGCGGGGTTATCTTTGCGGGCCTTTTGCGAAACCAAAATCAGATCCACCGCCTTGGTGGTGTACTTGCGCAGCAACCGTTCCTGATCGCGATCCACCCCCATGCCCATCAATTCCGAGAGGCACAAAGTCGCAATGCCATGGCCGTACATGCGCCCGCCATCGGAACCATAATACTCATACGGTCCGCCCCTGCTGTTGCGGCGGCGATCATTGCGCAGCATAAAACCCAGCGCGCGTTTCATGGCCGTACCCTCGCGATTGGGATCGCCCGGCTGATGCCCGATGGAGGCCAGCGCCATGAGGCCCAGCGCCGTGAGGGCGTAGCCGTTGCGGGCAGCTTCGCGGGCTTTGGGATCGGTGAACGATCCGTCCGCCTCCTGCGAATTGACAATGAACCGCGCGCCGCGATCGAGTGCGATGTCGACTTTGTCTTTGGGCTTGCCCGCCGCAGCGGACAATCCGAGAGGCAACGCCGCCATGCCGAGCAGAGCTTGCCTTCGGGTGAGTTGCGAAATGGAAAGCGCGGGCAGGCTCATTTGCGGGGCGCCTTGGGGGTGGCTTTGTTTTGGCGCGCGCGCTCGGCGATGATGCGGAAGTAATGGCTGATTTGCTCGCGGAACTCAGGCGACATACTTTCGCGGCTATTTTCCAAAAGCTCCTGCGCCACCTTGGGCGGCAGCTTCGCCCAATCCTCAGCCTTCATTCGCTTGAGGTCGGGCAACTCACCCAGCGGCTTGGCCTCGGCATTGAGGGGCGAGCCTTCGCCATCGCCCTCTTGGCTATTGCCTTCGTTGGGCGGTTGTTCGCCCGGAGTGAGGCCTGCCGCGCGCGCCTGCCGCATCGCTTCCGCTTGCGCTTGCGCGGCTTCCTTCAATGCCTCCGAAGCTTGCTGCCCCGCGCCGCCCTCGCCGGGTTTGCCACCCTCGCCGGGTTTGCCGCCCTCGCCGGGTTTGCCGCCCTCGTCGGGTTTGCTGGGGCGGCTGAATTTTTGGGGTTCATTCAAGGAAGCATCCAAACGATCTAACGCACGGGCAAGCCAACGCGATTCGGCGGCGGATGGCTTTGCCTTAGCTTGGGCTTCGCCTTCGCCCGGTTTGCCACCTTCGCCCGGTTTGCTGGATGCGCTCTCTTTGTTGGATTGGGCGCTGCTTTTGCAATTCTGGCAGAGCGAGTCGGATTGCTTGGCGGCTTCCTCCGCTTGCTGTTTGGCTTGCTCGGCGGCTTCTTTCTTTTGGGGATCGTTGGTTTTTTTGGCGGCTTCCTCCGCCTTGTTGGCGGCTTGCTCTAGATTGTCAGCGGCCTGCTCGAATGCCTCGGCGGCTTCCTCGAATTTTTCACCGGCCTTCATTTCATCACCGGCCTTTTCAGCCTCGGCGGCTTCGTTGGCTTTTTGCGCGGCCTCTTCCAGATTCTTTTTGGCGTCGGCTAATTCCTGATTGGCTCCGGCTTCGGCTTGGTCATTCTTTTTCCCAATCTCAGGCAATTTATTTTTGCTCAGCTCGTTGGCTTGCTCGGCGATGTCGCCTCCGGATTTCGGTTTGTTGGCTGGATTGTTTTCCGGTTGTTCGGCGGGGCCTTCTTTTTCGAGGGCGCCTTCGAGTTCTTGCTGTTGCTTGGCCAATCCTTCGGCGGCTTCCTCGGCGTTGGCTTGGGCCTCGGGTTGGGCTTGGGGGTCGGCGATTTGATTGGCGGCCTCGGCTTGTTCGTTGGCGATTTCCTGCGTTTGCTCGCCCACTTCTTTTAGATCTTCGGCGCGCTCGCTGTTGAGGCGTTCCTCGTGGCGGCCGGCGCGTTCGATGTCGGCACCCGCTTCCTGCACTTGCTCGGCGAGGTCCATTTGTTGATCGACCGCTTCCGCGCGCGGGGATGCTTCGGCTTGCTGCTGCATTTCGGGATTGGCGGCTTGTTGCGCCATTTGTTGAGCCTTTTGCGAAGCGGCTTCGGCGGCTTTTTGCGCAGCCTCGGCGGCTTTTTTCTCGGCGGGATTCTCAGCGGCTTCCGCTGCGGCGGCGGCTTCTTGCGCGGCGTTGTTCAATTCGCGCGCGGCTTCGTCCAATGACTGCGCGGCCTCCGCCATTTTTGACTCCGCATTTTCGCCACTCTCAGCCGCCGCTTGTTGGGCTTGCTCGGACGCTTGTTCGAGTGCTTTTTGTGCTTTCTCTAAAGGCTTCTCCGCGCCTTCGGCTTTGCCGGCTTTAGCTTGTTCCTGAATAGGCGGCACGGTTTCCTCGGCCATTGCCTTGGCGGCTTCGGCGAGTTGACGCGCTTGTTCGGCGGATTCGTTGGCGGCTTTTTGTTCGGCGTTGGGGGGTCGATTGTCGCCGGCTTGTTCGGCCATTTACTGGGCTTGTTTGGCAGCAGCCTCGGCGGCGGCTTGCGCAGCTTCGGCGGCTTTTTCGGCTGGCGGCGGCGGCTTTCAGATCTTGTGCGGCGTTTTTTAATGACTCGGCCATCTCACCCATCTTGGCGTCGGCGGTGGCTTCGTCTTTCTCCTGAGCGGCGGACTCGCCTTGGGCGGCGGCTTGTTGCAATGCTTTTTTGGCATCGGCCAATTCCTGTTCGGCGTTGGCTTCGCCTTGTTTGGCTTGTTGCTCGATGGGCGGAATCTGCTGCTCGGCCATTGCCTTGGCGGCGGCGGCGAGGGCTTGGGCTTCGTTGGACTTTTCCTGTTGCGCGGCGGCTTCGGCGGCTTTGGCTTGCTCGGCCATTTGGGCGGCTTGTTGCGCGGCGGCTTCGGCGGCTTTTTGGGCGTCCTCGGCGGCTTGTTTTTCTTCGGGAGTGTTTGCGTCTTTGGCGGCCTCCTCGGCTTTGTTGGCGGCGGTTTCCAGTTGGGCGGCGGCGTCTTTCAACGGTTGCTCCATGGCGGCGGCGTTTTGTTGGGCGGCGGCTTGGTTGAGGGCTTTGGCGGCTTCATCGAGGGGGGCTTGGACGTCATCGGCCTTGGCTTCCTTGGCGGCTTTTTTGATTTCCGGAATTTTTACTTTTGCCAATTGCGCGGCAGCGGCGGCGAGTTGCTGGGCGTTCATCGGCGCGGCGGAGTCATTGGGCAAAGGGTCTTTTAATGCTTCGGCGAGTTGTTGTTGTTCCTTGGCGGCGGTTTCCAAATCCTGATTGGCGTTTTGCAGAGATTGCTCGGCGATGTTTTTGAGTTCGTCGCGCATCACCGGATTTTTGGCCAGCTCGGCCTCCAAATCCTTGAGGGCTTCGGCGGGCGGCTTGTTGGCGAGCTCCATGAGGCGCTCGAGCATTGCGAATTGTTGGTCGAGCGCTTCCTTAATGCCGAGCGCCTCTTCCTGCGCGCGCAGGGCGGCGCGGGTTTCAGCGGTCTCGAGTCGGCCTTCCTCAAGGTTTTTGTAATGCTCGGCGAGTTGGGAAAGATTGGCGGCGAGTTGCTTTTGCGCCTTGGCGGCTTGCTCAAGGGATTGCTGCTGATCCTCGGGCTTGGGATTGGCGGTGGATTCCTCGAGGGCATTGGCGGCGTCGCGCGGGGGTTCGTGCAACATGGCGACGGCGTCATCGGCGTCGCGCGCGCGTTCGCGGCCTTCTTTTTTGGCGAGGTTTTGCTGGTTGGCATCGCGACGAAGTGCCTGCTGCATTTGGGCGATGCGTTCGTTGAGTTTCTTTTGTTGAGCCAGTAAATCCTTGGATTTTTCAGTTTGGGCGTTGTGATCTTCCTTCACTTCATCGGCGAGATCGCCGGTGGTTTTTTCCAATCCCTTGGCTTCCTTGGTAAGATTTTCGAGCACTTCACTGAGGCTGGGCGCGGCGATGAGCAGGGCCTTGCGGGCGGCGGCCAGCTCGGCGGCGGAGAGCTTGCGCGCGCCGCTGACGGTGCCTTGGATTTGGTCGAGCGACTTGTCCACGGACTTCAAGGTGCGTGGTTTGTCAGCAGCGGATGCCATCAGGACGCTGGCGAGCAGCGTGATGGTGGCCATGTGTAGGTTGAGGATACGTTTCATGGCTTTGTTTAACATACTACTCTTTCTTGGATTTCTCAATGAGATTTCTTGGATTTCTCTATGAGAAATACTCCGGGATTTTTTGTGCGGCCTTTCATCTCTTCGCCGATGGCGTCGGCGGCCCCGCCACGGGCGGCGGCTTCCAGTTCGGCTGCCCCTTCCAAACCGGCATCGCGGAGCTGTTGCGGCGTGGCGCTGAGTTGTTGGCGCAGCCATTGCCAATCGCGCGGGCGCAGTGAATTGGCATCGGTGGCCTTGGTCTCCCAACGCTCGCGATGGGAGAGCGCCTTGATGGCGGCCTCGATGAGGGCGAGTTGATGGGCGACTTCCAAAGTGTGCATCGCGTCGGCGAGGGTGTTGAGCTGTTTGGCAACGGCATCGGCGGAACGTCCGGCGTCCAAGCCCGCGCGCACCGCGCCCAATGCGGCGGCGGCGCGGGAGGTGTCGCTTACGAATGCGGGGTCTGATTCCCGGCGGGCTTCCTCGAGCCGCGCGCGGCGGCGCAGGCGAGATTGCGCGGCTTTCCATTCGTGTTCAAGGCGCGCCTGCGCGAAGGCATCGTTGGCGGCGGGTTTGAGAAATGGTTTGTT
>LWDU01000439.1_pt1 | contig 10955 bp, 2 predicted proteins | sample 727161 | NCBI WGS metagenome assembly LWDU01 (sample SAMN04566230, study PRJNA314399) | hydrothermal vent metagenome | isolation source: deep sea hydrothermal plume seawater | place: Mexico: Gulf of California, Guaymas Basin | collected 2004-07-11 | reverse complement strand
CGAATGAATACGCATCTCGTCCGTTATGAGTCTCATGGAATCCATTCGAGATCACCAGGTATTGATCTCCTGAACGCACAACGTTATCCAGACCATCCCATGGCAACGGGAAGCAAGGAATGGCTGGAGTATCGCTCCGTATTGTAACTCCATTATTCACATCTCTTCTCTTCACCAGAGGTGCTTCAAAACTCCTGATTATTTCTACCGACTCTTGAGGGGTGATCACCTCTTCAGTGGGTATGGTCTCCTTGCCTTTTGAATCTCTCCACACGACCCGATTACTTTCTCGCAATTGGCACTGCCAGCTTCCGTTGGATTGTCGTAGCAATCTCATTACTCGAGGAGGTTCAAAGTAAGACGCCATTGGTTGCCCGGACACCCAATGCCGGACCCAACTGGAATCCAAATCACGGATCGTGACTCCTCCGTCGGTGGCGAGAATTAACTCATTCTTGAGGTTCAAAACGTCGTTGATTCGATCATGCCTGAAGGTGAACTCTTTAGATTTATTGTCTACGACTCCCACAAATTCGTCTGGCCATATCACAGCAAACCGAGAATCATCTTTAATGAGTTCATAAGGGAACTGATCTACGTCATCCGAGTTGATATAGAACAGATCATCTGTGGCTTCTACCAATTCCCCTTCCTGAAACTTCGCTGTCTCATGTACTGCGAAGAGTCCATGTCCAACCTCGGAGAAGTCGCGCACTCCCTCCGATAGGATTTGGCTTTCTCAGAATAGGAACGACCTTCCCGCTGGCACTCGCACTTGCCAGCGGAAGTAACATCCATGGTGATCCTCTAGTCTCCAAATATGGTCTCAATAAACCAGCTTCTCGTACTACAATCAGATCAGAAGCCACCCCAGGATGTATGAGCTCAGGACGATCAAAAGAGAACTTTCCAGCAACGACTTCAACAGGGACATCTTCGCCGTTTACACAGAAAATCTGAAAGTTGAGTTTTTTACCAGCTGCCTTCCAGGTGAAGCTGCCAGCCTGTCCACTCCTCCGTTCTGTTACTGCTTTCATGGAACTTTCCCAGGACTCGCGGCCATCGACACTTCCCATGAGATCCTTGATCAAGGCAATCTCTCCTGTATTCGATTTTCGAGCCAGAGCAAACCCATCCGCTGTAGCTAAAAACTCGATCGGAGATGGCGACGGGCTAGTGCTTTGATTCAAAAATAATGGCTCTACGACAGGTACCAGACGGGAATTTCGATCAACCTCAGTGATGATTCCCGCTTTTGTATTCACGAGTAGCGTGGAACCCGAAGTTGTGAAATTCACAGGATCATGGCAGTACAATCTCCCAGCAATGACACCAGTTCTCAACGGGAGCAATCCTGAGTTGGACTCAAGTTTTATTGTTCGCTGATTCAATTGGTGGTTTTTGTTGACCACAAAATTCGAGTTCCCAACAGGGATTAAAGGCTCCGGCCAAACTTGTAGTTCTACACCGAACTGGATGCTGTCCAATCTGCCAGGATCGATACCAATGCTGCCAGCCTCGGAGTGCCATGCCACCATTGCCCCGGCTTGACTGGACCCCTCCATCGTTTGACGCTCGTTTGTCTCTTGAAGAAGAAAACAGGAGAAGTTGCCTTTTTCGGGTTTGAAATCCAACTCCTTTCCTGCCAGAAAAGGCGCGACTCTTCCTTCGTCGTTGACCTGGAATTCGAACTGTTGTCGGTTTCCAACTTGCCTGCTGTTCTCACGAACTATCGAAAACGGACCGGCCTGTTCCATACCGGCCTGTTCCATCGAGATCCAGCGAGGTCCTTTTCCAGGCCACCGATAAATATTCCCTCCTCGTCCCCGAATCCAAACTTCCTCTTCCTTCCAAAATTCCATCTTTTCAATCTTCACAGTCGGAGGAAGTTCAGGTAACGCCTCTATCTTTGCGGGCTTCTGAAGATCGCGTCGATATACAAGTTGGTCATTCCCGGCCACCATCTGATTTCCTCTGACAGAAAAATGGCTCGCCAGGTCAATGGGAAACACACCATTATGCAAGTTTACTGATCTGGATTTTCCTTCGACGTCATCGATTTCAAAGCGATAGTCGCTACCACTCCAGCGGAACCTGGGCCCATTTTCCATCCCGACCAGTTCGGGCATTGGAGATGGAGCCAATGGGTTGATCGCATTTCTCGGCAGCAATCGATTCCCTCTCAGCAGCCAGGAACACTTCTTACTTCTATCGTGAAGTCTCAACTGCCCGGAAACCCATTCGATTTGATCGATGAACTCATGTTCGAAATGGAACCCCAAGAAATCAATTGGCTGCGGTAGATTTCCTTCAGCATCCAGTTCAAAAGAAACCCGATACCGGCCTCCAGATCGTTTAATCGATACGTTGACCTCTTCGTGAGTCAGTTCCATGGGTCCAGTGCGCTCAATTCTAACTGGATTGCGAACAACGTTCCCAATGAGATTGTTCTCAAGAATCCTTGCACTGCCTCCGACCGTGAAGATGGCTGGCAATGCTGTATTTCGATCTCCCTCGATCCATCCCAATCGAGATCCTCGTTTAAATGTGGTGGACAGCACCGACCTTGTGCGCGCCTTGGCATCCCACCACCATAAGATATTACCTGCGACTACATACGCTCCATCGTCCACAGGAAGGATGTCATCGGCTTGATCGAAAGACAGGGCCCCTGGATCCTTCGATTGACGCAAAGGGATGGACAGTTGCAATCCTGCTGCCCAGTTCCTGTTCCTGACTTCAAGATTTGATTTTCCGGAATCGCGCTTCCAAACCCAGCCCCCATCGGGAAACCTCCAAGATTCGAGGAGTTTCGGGATAACGGATCCCTTGATCACTTCGTTTTGTTTTATATCCCGCCAGAGACCGTCACTGGTCTGCACGAAGACGTCATCGCCTGGTCCTCTACCAAGACTTACAAACTGTTCCCGTTGATATCGACGCTCATCTAGATCCAGAATCCAGCGACCGTCGCCAGAGCAATCGAGCAATCCTCCCGAAGGATTCGGTAAACGAGAAATGGACGTGACCGGAAGTTCATCTTTTTCAAAACCTATCGTTGGCTCCCATGTGCGAACAGATTGATTCCATTGCCAGGTATTGCTGTCTCCAAAAAATCGTACGACCAGGGAACGATCCGTGGTGAACCAGGCTCGCTGGATCTTCTGAAACCGTGAGGATGCTCCTGATTCGCCAGGATTCTCAATTACATCCGGTGGCCTTCGAAGGACCCACTGATCGAAAGGTAATGCTTGAGATCTGTCCGGGGCAGGCGCTGCTGGTACCCTTACATGCCAGTTGATACTGCCAGTGACGAACTTGGGATCGTCAGGATCAAGAGGCAGTAGTGTGGGAAACCAACTTTCCCGGATATTCTGCGCTTTCTTTTCCAGCGGCCCCTGTTTTACGAAGTACCTGGGAATCTCTCCACTCTGGCCGTCAGACTCCAGCAGAAATCCAGCCAACTCCAATGGAGTAAACCGATGGAACCCGAAGGATTCCAAAGCCATTCCTTTTTCTGACAGATCTACTGAAACTTTATTCTGGAAGCTCAACCAGACAGGAACTCCTCCTGATGGATACTGTTCTCGTTCAAAGGAGACCGATGGCACTGTTCCTGGATCCAACCGGAGATCCGTTGGGATGCGTTCCCAAAAGCTTCTTGGTTGGTCCAATCTCCTGAATGCGAGATTTTTTTCCCCGAAACTGAACTCGAAGCCTTCATGATACCAACGATGGCTGATGTCGAAACCGGGGGATTTTTCGTCTTCAAGGATCTCCTTTGATAACACAGAATTTGGTACAAGCGGCACACGATGGATCAATTGCCCATCGGAGAAATACATGTGTGCTTCATCCGCCCCCAAGTAACTCCCATTATGTTTGTACACTTCAGGTTTGCCGCTGCCTCTCATCAGAATTACCCGATCTGATCCTGTTGAAGGGCTTCGCTGCACAAAGGTCGTAACGTCCCCATTTGAGTACATCTCAGTCGGAGCTCCAGCGAGAAGCTTCCCCTTCTGTACCTTGGTCAGATCCGGTCTACCGCTACCCTCACGGCAGACGATCAACTCCTGGGTGTCCCCATTCCCGAATGAGTGAAGCCGCGTACGTGGATCGACCAACACAGACCAAAGATGATAAAAACCTTTCGTAGGGATTTCTTCAGGCTCCAAGAGCGTTTCGATTTTGGTGCTACTTGGATCTTGGGATCGCAATCTGCCATCGCCGTCGATCCAGATCAATTTCCCTGAATCTTTCTCTGTACGATTCTGAACAAGTGGCCCGGCTCGATCCGAGAGTAAAGACTCGTGCACATTATCAGGAAAGAGCAACTGGTAATCGGACTGCTTGAATCCGGCCACGGCACGAACGCTTCCATCGAATGACAAGTCGATTTGCAGCACAGTCTCTAGATTCTCCTTGATTGCCGGCGACAACTTGGAGTCGATCCACCTCGCTTGCTCGATGTCATATTGCGCCAACTTGGCAATCCCATTTCTGGAACTACTGGCAAGCCACATGCGACTTCCAGTTCCCGGGGCCGGAGCAGTGGCGGTGATCACACCTTCTAGCGGAATCTTTGTCGTAGACCAACAATCCTGATCTCTTACACCCGCTTTGGTTACCTCTCCATACCAGGGGCTGCTTGAATCGATTCCTGCGATTGAAGTGGTGGCATGAACACCAGGATTGACATTCTGAAATCCATCTCTTCCGATCTTCGGGCCCTTTTCACCTTGATGGGTGATGCGATACAGGGCCCCATTCGCTTCCAAGGCCAAACCAAAGTTACCCAGGGGATGCAACTTCTCGACAGATTCTTCCTTGGGTTCTGCTCGATGATTACTGGCTGAATGAACCAATAATCGCTTGGACGAATCTAGCAATAACAGTAGATCACGATTTCCAGGGACCGCTCGAGCATCGGTGAGATCACGTTTCACTGTTCCTGACCTGCGCGGGGACAGAACCTGGCTTGGTTCATTACCACCTATGGAGGCTTCAACACTCCCATCCATGAACTTGAGTGCATAGTTTCCTTCTTCACCGTCGCATTGATCCACTCCAGACCACTCTCGACTCGCAGTTCTCCAATTGTGGTCTGATTTTGCACTTTCATAAAGTTTCGCCACACCAGACTGAAGATGTAATGCCGTATCTGAGTTGATTTGAAAGATGGGTGCATCAGGCCCAGATTCGCGGAGCTCTTGTATTCCACCGCAGAGAAGATTGGCACTCCAGTACCCCAACCGGTCTCTCCAGCGGAGAAGGTAACCAGTACCATGAGGCACTACTTGTTCGGGATTCCTGCTACGGGTAGTGATACGCTTCTGACGGGGATCCCCGATTTCTTGGTTCCCAGGGAGAGAATACCAGAATCCATTTTCATCGGCTCCTGTGAGTCCTCGACCATCCACCACCCCGATATCAGAGAACTCTCCGCGTGCATGAACAACAACGTCCTTCCCTGGGCTCAGATCAAAAACTCCCGATCGATTCCAGACTCTGATTTTTCCGGAATTCCCCGCAGCATTTCTGATCGGGAGCCAGCCATGGAACTGGCCTGCAGGAAGATCTATCGCTTCTACTACCTTCCTGGCGGGAAAATCCCACCTGAGCCACCGACTGCTACTCTCCTGAACCCACATTCCTCGATCATCGGAAGAAAATCTCACGGCGTCGCCACTGCCGCGCTGGTCACCTCGGCCACCGGCCACGACCACCAGCCTTCCATTGGGCTGCATCTGCAACAATGACTGATCTGATAGCCTCAGCAGGAATCGTTTTCCCGAGCTCATGGTCCGGACTTCTTCGCAGGACGTCGATTGGGGGAGATCTACGATGCTGAACTGACCGACCCTTCCCCCTCGACCTTGGCTCTCCGCTCGCATGATCTTTCCAGAAGAAGTTCGAAGAATGGCCACGTCACCAGAAGTATGGATCTCAAGGGGTTTATCTCCCTGGTATTCAACTTCCCTGGCCCCAGTTTTCGGTGAATATTCGATCAACATCGATTCGCCGAGAATCAAGATTTTATCGCCCAACACGGCGATATCTTGATAACGATTCATCGTAGATAGGTCGGGATTTCTTCGGGGTAGCAATGCAGTCGGCTGTTTCAGCTGTGGATCCCACTTGGATAAGTTTCCCTCCAGCGATAAGGTCACGGGGAAACCTTCATGTAAATCTGCAGATTTGATCTTATCCTGGACCTTGATGCCTGACGGCGCAGAACTACTCATTTTGAAAGATATGAGTTCCTTTCGGCTACTACTGAAAATGTAGGCCTGCCCATTTGTAGTTCCCAGATGAATCCAATCTGCAAGATTACTCTTCTCATAGACTCTCTTGTATTTCCGGTGATCGGGTTGATACACGAGTAACCCGGATTCGTCGCAAAGTAGGATCTCACCATCATTCTCAAATGGCAGTGCAAGAGTAACCTCATTACCAAGTTGAGATTGATCATTGGTAGCAGGACGAAGCAATTTCTCATTCAGCGAACTATCGATGGATAGCCAACTCCCATCGGTTCGTGAAACTACAACTTCACCGATACCTGGAATCGGGCCACGAGACATATCTGGATCGACCACGTGATAATCTAGTGCCTTATTTGAACCTTTGGTAAAACTCAAGGAGAGGGACGGGGTATTCCTGATCCCCACCAATCGATCAGTACCGATCCGATGTATCGAGTTCACCGGCTCTTCACCAAATGGACGGCTGAAACCAGTCGATCGATCGTAATGATCGACAGGAAGCCCAGGTCCATGATAAATAAGAACTCCTCCAGGACCTGCCGGAAACAAACGTTCAGGATTGCCGCTGCTGAACCCTTGCACCGATGTCTTTCTGGGCCAGAAATTCGCTATTTCTCTATCGATTTTCGGGTCTTCACCAATAGCAGGCGTCATCGATCGATACAGTTTCGAATCGTCCAGCACGAGTAAATCCGTCGTCGCCTTCGACCTACGCATTGCTCGGATCTTCCGTCCCTTTGGCAACATGTAGCGCAACGGACCAGGACCACAATAGCGGCTCCTCAAATCATATAGCAGGGTCGATCCATCTTCGTGGACCAGCAACACTTCATTGTCGCCGAGAACCGAATCTATCCAGGGAGACTGAGTTGAATCTAACCGGGGATTTTCCTGCCAACGCCTGATCGGTTTTTGAAGGTTGTCTTCGGTACTAAACATCTCCTGAGAAGAGATCGTAAACCAATCCGTGGGCGATCCCTTCAATTCCTGCTGTTGCACAATCACGGAATACTTGAAGCGTGTTGTAGTTGGCAAGATGCTACGGAGTATCTTATTCGAAAAGAATGGAATCTCTGTTTTGTTCAATCCAATCTTGGTGTCGACATCAGGACTCAGCAACCATGCACCGGTTCCTCGACGCGGCAATATCAAGTTTCCCGATGATAGAAGTGCAGGCATGCAATAGGGTTCAACAGCTGCTGGCCTGTAATCATCCAGCTGGAGGCTACGCCATGTTCTTGTCGCCTGCTCATACCGCCCCATGAATCCATCGCTTTGAATCCACCACAAGAAATCTGAATCGGGTTGGTGCTCGATCCGATCCACCAGATCAGGAGAAAATCCCGGGAAGGATCCTCCCCCACAATAAACATTGTCCTCATCAGGTTCGGAACCGAGTTGAATCAAAGCCCCTCGATCAGTCACGATGATCGGATATCCGGCATCTCCAAATAACTGCTTGGGGTCTCCAAGAGATCGATCCATCGGCCTGGATCGCCTGGTGATCCCATCCGCTTTGATACTGAATCTCCATAGAGAACCGCTTGCACCACGCCGTGTCAGCAATAGACCTGAGGATTCACCATCTAATCGAAAATCTACGAACTCTTCTGTATTATCGAGAGCAGGCTGAAGTTCAAGAGCACGGATGGACCTGAGAAAAGGGTCGTAGTACACCCAACCCTGTTCACGAAACAACATCAGCATCCGGTCATTACCGGGGAACTTTTCCGCCCCGATAAAATCCTCTGCCGAGATCCCCGGCACTGCGCCACCCATGATGAGTGAGTTCCAGGTTCCTGAAGGATCACGTGAAGACACCTGCCCAGTATCGGAAGCCAGTGCCAGAACTTCTCCTCTGGGGCTCCAGGCAACATCTTCCAGATGAAGAGATGGGACTCCCCCAGCTATGCCAGCATTAACCTTGTCGTAGTGGATGGAAAAGGTGCCAGTGTCAATCTCCAGAAGACCGTTGCCAGAAGAGGCTCCGAAGATGATCTGAGATTCTGGATTGAAAGCCGCATCCAGTTGAACCATTGCTGCATCTACCTGGCCCGGTCCAGTATTCCGATATAGCGGAAAATCAGCGGCCCACGGCCAGGTCCAGTAATTCATTCCAATAGAGCCTACAAACAATCCCACAAACAGAAACAGCCATGCCGCAGGTCCAGTGAGTAGGCCCGTTTTCCTTTTCCGAAATGTCAATGAATCACGGATTGGCCCCCATTTTTCATGTAGCAGCGAGGCTGGGCCGGTAGCGAATCCGATGGAATTCTCCCACGCTTCCAATCGCCTGGTAGCACTTGCATCCATCGAGCTGGATTTTCTTAGTTGCGTGATCTCATCCGCAAGTACAACCAATGAAGCATGAACCGGGTCATGAACTACCTTTTCTTGATCCCAGACTTCCAGTGCAATCCCAAGTATTTTTGACGCATCTACGTATAGCTTCAATTGCACAAAGTACCATGCAGTCAACAACACCCTAAACAAGGTCAACGAACTTACAGGTCGAGAGTTCAGATGGCGCAATCTTTGGATGAGTAATTTTCGTTCATCTGAAATTCGAGATGAAGGCAAACCATTTACTTCTCCTAATAATGCGCGAATAAGATCTTTTAACGTTGCAGTTCCGCCTGTTGAGAGTTCTCCAAGATGGTTCTTGAACTGCTCAAGAATCAGATCGATACCACTCCAGTCTTCTTTGTCATTCTGCAAAGAAACTGGCGAATCCAACCTGATTCGACTGATCATCGAAAGCGCGACCCAACGGCACTCTTCGTCCAAGAATGGATCTGCTGAAGTGCCAGCCCAACCAGGAATTTCATACTCGTCCTGCTGGGCCCGGATAACCTCTTGGCGAAAATAAACTTCCTTATCTTCTTCCCGTTCAGGATCGATAAACCATTCCCTTACCCTGCGTCCCCACAAGAGTTCAGTTCGCCTCACGTGTCTATCGCTGACAGATCGGCACTCCGGCTCATAGAGCCTGGCAAGCCTGGACAACTCAAATCGCTGTTTTAATATCTTTGAAATCGCCAAGGATGAACCCGAACGTTTTAGTTGGGCATGGAATCGTCTGGCGAGCCTACGTTCCAGAACAAATCCGATCCTTCTGTTCGAAAACCCGTCCAAGTTGATCAAATTCGAACTCACCTTGAACCAGATCGAACTTCCAGTTCTCCACTTCAGTGAGGTTTTGGTGACTACTAGCAGCACTCGGGTAGGAAAGAGAAACAGCGACCTGATCAATACTTCAGGGCACAGATGTACCAGTAATACGATTCCAGCGCTCCATAGTAGAATCACCCAGACATCGTCTGCACGATTGACCAGATCGGCGCTGGGAAGTAACAGCGATTTGAACTGGTAAGGAAGTAACCAGTGAGCAATGCACCAGGATCCCAGTATTAAAATCAGGGTGGATAAAATCAGATGCAGCCGTACTGGTGGCCAACTGCTCTGTTCAGAAAAATATTTAGTCAGTTGATGTCTATAGAAATACCTGAGGGGATTGGCAAGGATCGCCGCACCAAAGAACAATGGTATCAGGATGTAAAACCAGGGCGTGAATAAGCCCGTTGAATCGAACCACTGAATCAGTGCATCCCAGTTGCTCAAGGCCTACCCCTTCAATCACACTCAGAAAGACTTCTCTTTTCACATGACTCAAAGGATGCCATGGAAGAAACAAAGCTAGACGCAGCTTGATTTGCTTTCGATGCCAGATTGGGCAGATCTTCAGACAACTCTTGAATGGTGATCGATTTCTTCGAGAATTGATCTTGCCACAGGATCGCCATGTCTAGCAGTTTCTGATCTGACAATTGCAGTTCAGTGCGTAGACTTATCAACTTTTGGATTTTCTTCAAATGGTCAAGGCATTCTTCTTTTGCCATGGATCTTGATTCAATCGATAGATTTTCTGCATTGGACGCTTCATCAGAAGCCTCTGCCTCTAATCTTGCTATTGCAGAAAACTGCTCCTGATAACACGTGGAATACCTGTCCTTTTCAGCATCCAATCGACCCTGGATACGTTCCGCTGTCCTCTTGCACAATGAGAGCACTGCGTCCAATTTGGCTTTGATTTCTGATGATTCCTCTTTGATCTCACCCGCAGAAGCCAACTGCCGAACCGAGGATTGGCGAGACTCTCTCGTTCCAGCAACCAGAGGTTCAACAAAGTCACCATTCAATCTCTCTAATTTCATTTGCCTGCCTATTCTTCTCCCTAGTTCAGAAGGTTACGGATCTTATTCAGGCCATATCGAATGGCACTTTTCAACCTTCCGGACCGAGCGGCAACTTTCGCTCTCTCCAAGTGCCTTTCAACGACTCTCAAATTGCCCTGCCGTTTATTGTGCTTTTCACTCTCGGCAGCGATTGAAACCATTAGTTTTTCGTTGGTAACTTCGAGGCTCGCATTAGACTTGCGTGTCAACTCAACTCGATCCTCAAGTGCTTGGAGTGCAACTCTCTCTTGCTTATTTTGCTTCAACTTCCTGGACAATGTGCCAAATACCGACTCTAGCCCCCGGTGGATCCCTTGGATTTCTCGAGTTGCAGAATCAAGTTCCCGCGTCTTGAGGTCAATTGCATTCTTCTTCAAGATGGTAGCGGCTTCAGCTTCTGCGATTCTCTCACGAGAGTGATCCACTTCCTCGGTCCTCTTCACCAACTCCTGAT